>Ga0209123_1000076_pt1 | contig 168038 bp, 157 predicted proteins | sample BarGraIncu00431A_FD_184500 | JGI IMG/M metagenome (GOLD analysis project Ga0209123, IMG submission 184500) | Arctic peat soil microbial communities from Barrow, Alaska, USA - Barrow Graham LP Incubations 004-31A (SPAdes) (version 2) | ecosystem: Environmental > Terrestrial > Soil > Wetlands >... | reverse complement strand
TTTATTGGACTGCTGAAAAGTCAAATGGTGAAGTTGATTTTGTTTTTCAGAGTGGCATGAATATTTTTCCACTTGAGGTGAAGGCTGCTGAAAATCTCCAAGCCAAAAGTTTGAAAAGCTACTGTCTAAGGTATAAGCCAAAGGAGGCAATTCGCACATCAATGTCCGATTATAGAAAAGAGGAGTGGCTAATAAACCTTCCACTTTATGCGATTAATAGTATTTTAAATATTTTAGCAAAGCACTAATGGTGTTAGCAAGCTCAACCAAGGTCTCGCAAAGACCAACGGGATAAGTGAACTATTCCTGAAGGGCATCAAATAAAAAGAACTGTGGGGAATGTATAGTTACAGTTACAAGTCTAATTTAAAAGATTTCATAATTCGTATAAGACATCAGGAAGCGTTACGAAAAAAGATTTGACAACAGATTATGTTTATGTTAAATTGAACGTAGTGGAACGTAACGCATAAATACGAAAGCGGAGGAATAAATATGAATGTTTTTCAAATTAAAACAAAGCCTCATGGAAATGAAAGGATCAGGGAATTTATTGATGAAAAATTTATCTGCATTGGCTGGCCTGGTCTACAAAATCTTGATCAGGTGAGTAAGGATGAAATTCGTAACAGACTTGGAAAAGCATATAATGTTTCCGGTCATAAACTTGGAAATTGTTTGGGGCAGGTAAACGCTTTTGTCAATACGATGAAAAAAAGTGACATAGTATTAATAACTGAAAAAAATTGGACTTATATTGGAATTATTGGAGAGTATGAATATCATCAACAATATGACAATGATCAAGATGGGATGTGTCATAGGAGAACTGTTGAATGGATAAACCATATCTTGACAAGTAATCTTGAAAGCAGTATTCAAAAACTAGTGAGTAATCGTAATACTATTTGTGAATATCCAGACAATTTTGAAGCTTCAGGGTTAGAAAAATATCTCAAAAAACAATCAACGATTGACAAAAGAGATATTCTAAGGTTGGATAATCTTTTTAACGATGCATTAGTAATTTTAGAAGAAGAATTAAAATCTTCAGACCCGGATCGTAGACTAAAAGCTGCTACCGAATTAGTACGTTTAAAAAATAACTCATGATATAAACTTTTCTTACTAGGTATATTATTTTACAGAAAAATGGTAAAATTAAATAAATAGAATGAACGAAGGAGTGGGTTTATATGAAGAGAATACCTTATGGAATTTCTAACTTTGAAGTTTTAAGAGAAAAAAATTACCTTTATGTAGATAAAACATCTTATATAAATATACTTGATACATATGCACCGTATCAATTTTTTATAAGACCTAGAAGGTTTGGTAAAAGCCTATTTATATCAATGCTTGAGAATTATTATGATATAAATAAAAAAGATAAATTTGAAAAATTATTTGGTGATTTATATATAGGCAAAAATCCTACTGAAGAGAGAAACAGCTTTCTTGTCTGGAAAATCAGTTTTGCAGGAGTAGATGCAGGACATGGTGAAGAAGAGTTAAGAAAGAGCTTTAATTTTAAGGTTAGATCCTCAGCTAAAGAATTTATAATTAGATACCAATATTTATTAGGGGAAAATAAGTTTCCTTTGGAAGAATTAAGTGCAGAAATGGTAGTAGAACATATAAATATGCTTTGTAAATTGAATAATAAACAGGTATTTGTTCTTATAGATGAATATGATAATTTTGCCAATGAATTAATCACTGGAGGTAAACAAAATACTTACAAAGGTATACTTCATGGTGAAGGCTTTGTTAAAGTTTTTTATAAGGCTTTAAAGGATGCAACCGCAGATAGTTTTGCAAGGATATTTATGACGGGGGTAAGTCCTATAATGTTAGATGATTTAACCAGTGGCTTTAATATAACTATGAACTATACTTTAGATGAAAACCTTAATGCTATGCTTGGTTTTACAAGAGATGAACTTTCATCTATTATGGATGAGGTTAATTTGACTGATTATGATCTTAGAAGAAAAATATGTAAAGATATGACTGAGTATTATAACGGATATAAATTTAATGCAAATAGTGAATCTGTTTTTAATCCAGATATGACTATGTATTTTCTTAACAGATATTTAATATATAATCGTTATCCCGAAGAAATGATAGATAACAATGTAAAAACAGATTACGGCAAGGTTAATCAATTATCCTATAATTTTAATGATAAAGAAGCTTTAAACGAAATAATGTCAACTGGTGAAACTTCAACTATTCTTGTGGATAGATTTAATATTCAGACTATGTACAGTGAAAAAGAAAATTTTAAATCCCTATTATTTTATCTAGGAATGCTTACTATAAAAGAACAGGGTCCCAATGGTATAGTTCTCAAGATACCTAACTATGTGATAAGAACAATTTATTGGGAACAGCATTTTCAAAAGGTAAATGAAGACTATAACATACAAATTAAAGATGTTAGAGATGTGGTAACTCAAATGAGAATGTATGGTGATATTGAGCCTTTAATAGAAATTGTGAAAGGAATATTAGAAGATTTATCTAACAGAGATCTTATACAAATGGATGAGAAAAATGTAAAGATGATGTTTCTTACATTGTTAGGTGTAGACAGTACCTATTTTATAAAAAGTGAGAATGAGAACAACAACGGCTATGTTGATCTAATGCTTAGAAGAAAAATCCAGCTTAAGGATATAACTAAATTTGAATGGATTATAGAATTAAAATATATAAAAGAGAGTGATAGGAATACTTTAGAAAAAGTAAAGGATCAAGGGATAAAACAACTTCAAATGTATGGCGAAAGTAAGATGGTTCAAGACGAACTGGATAAAGAGGGATTAAAGAAAGTGTTAATCATTGTTGTAGGCAAAAAAGATATTTATACTGTAAACTTAAGTTAATAATTAATTACTAAAACCATGACATGGTGGACACCCTATTAGCAGCATTGCATGAGTAGTATTGTTTGGGAATAAGTATAATATAAATATTTATATATTGTAAGATAAGGCGGAAAGGGGTCATGTCAGGCGCCTAGTTTGTGGGAATAGATAAACTAGGCAAGCGGAGGCTAGACGAAGATGGAACATCTGATGTGGATATAAAAGAGAATAAGTTGGGTAGAAAAGTTGAGAAATTGGGAAAAGAATATAAACAAAAAAACTTGGCGATAGCCAGGGTATGGAACTACTTAAATATATACAATAATATATTTAAGTAGTTTTTTCGTCGTGAAGCTAAGGTTTCGCGTCATTTATAGAATATTCATTATAGTGGGTTGGTAAATAGTGCATAACGTAAGAAAAAAGGATATAATATAATAATGAGAGTTAAATAAATGTGCTATGATATAAAAGCAAAATTAAATTATGGATTTTTGATGTCAACTATTAGAAATTTTGTCTTTAAGCTATTCTTTGGATTTAAAAAACAAAGATATTCTTATAGTTTTTTAAGTACAGTGGCAAATACCTTTGGTGGATATGTATTAGTTGGGGTTGAAGATAATGGAGAAATTACTGGGTGTAATAATTATGATATACAAAATATAATTGAAAGTATATATGATAGGACTGTTCATAAGCTCTTTACAGATATCGAGGAAGTGGAAGTAATTGGTAAGAAAGTTTTAGTAATCAAAGTTCACAAATCAAATCACTTAATATCAACATCAGCAGGAGAGGTCTTTAAAAGGTTGGGCAAAAACTCAAAGCCTTTATATCCTGATGAATACAATTTAAATGAAGTGACTAAAACTACAAAGGACTTCTCAACATTAGTTTTAGCGGAGACATCAGAAAGCAATATTAATAGTTTAGAGGTTTATAAATTAAAGGAAAGGTTGAAAAGTAGGGATCCTGAGTCAACCCTGATTAATTTGAATGATAAAGCTTTTTTAAATGATTTAGGATTAACAGTGAGTGTAGATATTATTTTTAGAGATATGTTGGCACTCGGAAAACATATGCCTGTATATACAGTTTATAGTGATGCAGTCATACTTACTTTAAGAAATACACTTGAAGATAAGGAATTTGTTAAATTCATATTAGAAGAACAAGAGATAAAGCAGAAGCTATTTAATACTGTGGAAGTTATGATTTTGCATTATTTAAAAGAAAATAAGAGCATAAAGATAGAACAGGCTGCTAAGCTTGTGCAATTAGAAGAACTTGATACTAGAAATATACTGAATGAACTAGTTGAAGGTGGTTACTTGGAAAGAAACAATAGAAAGTTTATATTCACTCAAAGGGTGTATGGTGCATTTGGCGAAGATGTAGGGTATATTAAAGATAAAACCGTAGATTATATAAGAGCTAAAAGGATGATTATCGAATATATAGAAAAAGAAGGTTTTATTGCTAACAGGATAGTGCAAGAGTTATGTATGTATGAGGACTCGCAATCTCAATATACGTTAAAAAAGATGGTTGAGGAGCATTTAATAAGATTAACAGGTAAGGGCAGAGGAAGTAAATATATAAGAATGGAGAATTAATGGAGAAGAACGGAGAAAAACGGAGAAAAAATGGATAAAAAAATAAGTGGAAAGGGGTAGTGTCAGGCGCCTAGTTTGTGGGAATAGATAAACTAGGCATGCGGAAGCTAGGCGTGAAGCGTAGGTTTCACGATTTTTGTTGTATAACTATATATAGCCTCAATTCGGGCTGCACTAAAGTAATACTTTAACCCAAACCGACTAATACTTAAAACTATAAATATAAATATCATAAATCTTAACTTAAGAAATATTAGTAATGATTTATAAATTTTAATAATTAACAACTTCTATTTTTTTATTAATAATTGAATTATACCTAAATATTCATGCAACGCTACTGAAGAAGAACTTAAACTTGAACCTGATGGTACAAATGAATCAAAGCCTGTAGATAATATTTTATTTGTAGTAAAATCACAAGGATATATTTGGAGGTTTTTTATTCCAGCATTATTAAAATTAATTATTGCCCGGTACATATGGAAAGCTGATGTCAACAATATAGGTTTGGTATAGTTATATTTTGTTAAAATCGCTTTAGTAAAATTTGCATTTTCAGTAGTGTTGAGACTTTTATTTTCCATAATCACAGCGTTTTTACTTAATCCTAAATCTAATAACTGACGGTTGGCGATTTCAGCTTCATTTCCAGAAGTTTTAAATACTTGGCCACCTGAAAATATTATTGGTAGTCCAGTTTTTATATGAATACGGGCAGCTGTGAGCAATCGATTAGCTGCAGAACCTGAAAGATTACCGTTACCACTTAAATCAGGAGAACTTAAAGTAGCTCCACCACCTAATACTACGATAACATCTCCAACCAATTTATTAGGTGGTAGATATTTGTATTCTAATGAATGCATTAATAAGTTTGAGGTAAGTGGTATTGATATTATGTAAAAAAATAATGTTATAAAAACAATAAGTTTAGGCAATTTTTTGCTTTTTTTATAATATAAAATAATATATATAACCAAGGAAATAATCAGGCATCCAGGAGGTAAAATTAAATTAGCAATGGTTTTAATAATATATAACATTAATTTTCTCCTTTCATTTTAAGGCGTGATTTTATTATACTATATGAAGCTTATTGAAGATATTAATTAGCCCCATGTCCAAAGTAAATGATTTTGATGTATTACTTAAAAGTGTTTTATGAATCAATTTTATCCCAGCCAAAAATAACTAGCTAATTTAAGCTAATTATTTTTGGCTTTTTTTGTATTCCTATTTAATTAAAGGGTTTATCTAATTTCAAAAAATCAGATTATATACTTATTATGTAATTTAAAATAAAATATACTTATTTAATATAATAATAAATTAGAGCTTAAATCCAATGATATAGCTATTTAAGCGCATATAAAGAATTAATTTTAAGAAGAGAAAACGTTTGCGATTAAAACGAAAAATGAAATATTATAAAAACAATATTGCATTTTGATTATTTAAGTATTATAATATGGAACAAATGGAAGATTAAAATAAATTATAGAAATAGAGGAAAAACTATTTCCGTGAAGAAAAGGAGGGTATAAATTATGGAAAGTAACTTAAAAATTAATAATAACTTAAAAACGGGAAATAACTTAAAAAGAGGTCTAAAAGGTCGTCATTTAAATATGATTGCTATTGGAGGTACTATTGGAACAGGGTTATTCCTAGCTTCAGGATATAATATTCAAAAAGCGGGTGCTGGTGGTGGACCGCTTGCATATCTAATAATCGGAATTTTGGTATATTATTTAATGATGGGCTTAGGTGAAATGGCTACTTTTATGCCAATATCTGGAGCATACTCGACTTTTGCAGGTTTATTTGTTCATCCAGTATTCGGTTTTGCTGTTGGGTGGAACGTATGGGTAAACGCGTCTATATCAATTGGTGCGGAGCTTGTTGGTGGAGCAATGATTATGCAACAATTTTTTCCCAACATAAATCCAGTAATATGGTGTCTGATCATAGGGGTTGGAGTTTTATTATTAAATATGATTGATGTTAAAGCGTATGGCGAAGCAGAATTCTGGTTTGCTGGAATAAAAGTAGTTACCATTATTACTTTTATGATTGTTGGTGTATTAATGATATTTGGTGTAATTGGAAAGCAAGGAGCAATCGGGTTCTCAAACTGGACAAGCACCTCATTTATGCCAAATGGAATTATGTCCGTCGTATTGGTTGCAGTAGGAGTAGTATGGTCTTATTTAGGGGTTGAAACAGTTACCATCGCCGCTGGTGAAACAGAAAATCCAGAGAAAAACGTTCCGAAGGCAATCAAAACAGTATTTTTTAGAATTGCACTGTTCTATGTTGGTTCGGTTACTATTATAGGTCTAGTTGTTCCATTTACAAGCGTAAGTGTTATGCACAATGGATATGCGGGTATATTTTTATTGGCTGGATTCAGATCTGCAGCTACTTTAATGAATATTGTTATTTTGACTTCTTTAGCTTCGTGTGCAAATTCTGTTGTTTTCGTAGCGAGTAGGATGCTCCTGGCTCTTTCACAGGAAGGAAAGGCTCCAAAAATACTTGGTAGAATCAATAGTCGTGGTATTCCTGTTCCCGCCGTTTTGTTAACAATGTCCATCGGGTTTCTTTCATTAATGACTAATTTTATTTCACCGGACAAAGTATTTATTTGGCTTGTTTCCATAGCAGGATTTAATACACTTTTTTCATGGTTTGGAATATTATTATCTCATATTAAGTTTCGTAAATGGCTTGTTGCTAATGGTGGGAAAGTAGAAAATCTTAAGTTTAAAACCAGCTTGTATCCCATACCGTCAATCCTTTCACTTGTTTTTTTAATCATTATCGCAATAGCCATGGCTACAAGTGCTGATACCAGATTTTCATTCCTAATTGGGGTTCCAATGATGGTAATATATTTTGCTTTAGGACTATGGCAATACAAGAAAGGCAATATGATTAAACCAAACTATGCTGAATTTCTAGAAGCAAATACAAATTCAAAATCTACTACAAAATAAAGATAACATTTATTATTTATATGGATTTGAAAGAGGGTAATAAAGAATGATGGAAACATTATGTGAACACAAAATTTCTACACTTGAAGTTGTAGGGTTAATGAAGGATTTAATTTCAATACCTAGCTCATATTTTCAAGAAGATGTTATTATGGATTTCACAAATAATTGGTTTAATGAAAATGGTATGAAATCATATATTCACGAATATCATGAAAAAAAGGTTACAAATTTTAAAGGAAAGAATGTGATTTGTGAAATTTTTGGTGATGGATATGGACCTACTATTAGTATAAATGGTCACCTTGATACAGTAAAAATGTGTAATGGTTGGTCAAAGGATCCTTATGAGGGTATTGTTGAAGGAGATAAGATTTATGGACTAGGGGCAATAGATATGAAATCAGGTTGTTGCTCTTCTATGCTTGCAATAAGAAAATTTTACAACCTTAACAAGAGTTTTCATGGGAAGATTATTGCATCTTTTGTTTCAGATGAAGAAGGACCATATGGACTAGGTACAAATTCAATTATTGAAGATGGTTTACTCGACAACGTTGATTTTTCAATTGTCACAGAATCCAGTGCAGCTTTCAATTTTAAATCTTTTCCAAATATTAGCCTTGGCGCTAGAGGTGGATATGGGCTAGAGGTAGAATTTTTCGGTAAGGCAGCACATGCTGCCTTACCTGACACTGGTATAAATGCAGCGGTAGATGCTGGGAGATTTATGTGCGAGTTAGAAAACATTAATTATATTAAAGATGAGTTCTTAGGAACTGGTGTTGCCTGTGTTGTCGCTATAGAGAGCGATGGAGGTGCCTGCAGTGTTCCAGATTATGCTAAAGTGAAGCTTTTTTGGCATATTGTCGTTGGTGAAAATGAAAAAACCATAGAAAAGCATATTAAAGATACGATAAAAAGAGCAAATATTAAAAGCACCTTTAAAATATCATTCAGAGAAGCACCGTCTGAAGGCAGTAAAGGCTTTATGCCATTCACAGTACCTTATGAAAATGAGTATGTAAATCTGTTCTGCAAATCAATAAAAGAAGTATGTGGACATGAAGCGCAGATTTCATACTTTCAAAGTATAGGAGATTTTAACTATTTAGGTTCAAGACTAAACGCACCTACTATTATCTTTGGTGCAGATGGAGAAAACTTTCATGGTGCTGATGAGTATGCAACAATTAGTTCTATTGTTAAAACATCAGAAACTATATATGATTTTTTAGTTAAGACACTTACTTAGAACATTACTATAATTAGCTAAATAATTTAACATTTATTTATCTTCGATTGGGGGAAATATCATGAATATAGATAAATTATTTATCAATGGAGATATTTATACAATGAAAAAAGAAAATGACAAAATAGAAGCAATTGGTGTTAAAGAAGGCAAAATTGTTTTCACAGGATCAAATATTGAAGCACTACATATAAAAGATGATGTAAAACAAGTCATCGATTTGAAACATCAAGTTATTATTCCAGGATTAACTGATTCTCATATGCATTTATATGCTTATTGTAAAAACCTAGAGGATGTTAATTTAGAAACTGCAAGAAGCATTAATGAGGTTATTGAATTAATGAGAGAAAAAGCAATAAAAACTACTCCAGGCAAATGGATAAAAGGAGTGAATTTTGACGACACAAAGTTTAGTGAGGGGCGACTTCCTACTAAGACTGATTTGGATAAAATAAGCACAGTTCATCCAATTATAATTAGAAGATCCTGTTTACATGTAGTTTGTGCAAATAGCTTAGCACTTTTTTTGGCAGGAGTTGTTAAAGGATATAGACCAGAGGTTAAAGGAACAGTGGAATACGATTGTATGGGTGAACCTACAGGAATAGTAAGAGAACAATCTATTAAAGTATTTGATCAAATAATTCCAGATGCCTTTAGCAACCCGGAAGAAAAAAAAGAAGCTATTTCTAAAGTGCTAATAGACATCGCATCAAAAGGATTAACCACAGTGCATACTTATGCAGCTAAATTATGGAGATTTGAAGAAGACCTAACAATATATAGAGAACTTGAAAAAGAAGGTAGACTTTCTGTTCGTGTATTGGTTTGTTTGGATGAAATGTTTGAAAAGGAGGATGATAATGAGGCAGAAATGAGTAAAGCAACCTATGGATCTTATAAGATTTTTGTAGATGGCTCTTTAGGAGCAAGGTCCGCAGCACTTTTAGAACCTTATTGTGATGATCAAAATAATTATGGCATCTTAATATGTAATCAAGAGGAATTAGACAATAAAATGATAGAGGTATGCAGAAAAGGTATGCAACCTGCAATTCACGCAATTGGGGATAAAGCCTTAGAAATGACTATAACTTCAATAGAAAATGTTTTGAAATTATTTCCTTATAATGGGCAAAGATTTAGGATTATCCATGCTCAATTAATTAATAAGAGTCTTTTAGATAGAATGAAAATGTTGCCATTGGTAATAGATGTACAGCCAAGTTTCGTAAGTTCAGATTTATTATGGATAAAAGATAGATTAGGTGAAAATAGATTACGGCATAAAGCGTATGCTTGGAAAACAATGCTGGATGCAGGGCTAATTCTTACGGGGGGATCAGATTGCCCCGTAGTATCCTATAATCCTTTTGAAGGGATTTTCTCTGCGGTTACAAGGCAAGATGACAAGGGATTTCCACAGGCCGGTTGGCAGTCAGAGGAAAAGTTATCCGTATATGAAGCTATCTGTTTATATTCTAAAAACGCTGCATATGCTACTGGAGAAGAAAATGTAAAAGGAACAATTGAAAATGGAAAACTAGCAGATTTTATAATCATTGATAGAAATCCTTTTTTAATTAATCCAATAGATATTCAAAAGGTAAAAGTGCTAAAGACTTTTATAGGTGGAGTCAAAGTTTAATAAGGGTAAAATACTATAAAATTTAATAATTTCACATAAATAGAGGCGCAGATAAATATGTAGTTTTTGAATGTTAAGGATAGGAACATCCAATATCAAAAATGAAGGATTTGTTTGCCGAAAGAATATTTTGGTTCTTAAAAATATTCTTGGGGATAGAAAACAATATTTCTATCACTGTCATAGATTTTTTATGGAGGGCTATTTGTGTAATGAAAAGATATTTTTTTCGTTGCATTAATAGGTTTTTATTTCTGTTAATTAAGGCGCTGAAAATTCAGCGCCTTTATATTTTTAAAATAGAATTAACTTAGGTATTAAAAATCAGAAAACCAAAATAAGAGGAGGAAAATAAAATGAAATCTTTAATAAGATTAAGAATGAGTGCCCATGATGCACATTATGGTGGAAATTTAGTGGATGGAGCAAGAATGCTTCAATTATTTGGGGATGTAGCTACGGAACTTTTAATTATAAACGATGGTGATGAAGGATTATTCAAAGCATATGATGAGGTAGAATTTTTAGCACCAGTGTATGCAGGAGACTTTATAGAAGCCGTTGGAGAAATAGTTAAGGTAGGAAATTCATCAAGAAAAATGATATTTGAAGCAAGAAAGGTTATAGTCCCAAGAACAGATATAAATGATTCAGCTTGTGATGTATTAGAACAACCAATAGTGGTTTGTAAGGCAAGTGGAACTTGCGTTGTTCTAAAAGAAAACCAAAGAAAATAATATGATGAGAACTATAAGGAGGTTGCCACATGGAGAAATTAATAATTACTGCAGCTATATGTGGAGCGGAAGTTACAAAAAAACATAATCCAAACGTACCATACACTGCTCATGAGATAGCAATAGAAGCTGAAAAAGCATATAAAGCAGGAGCTAGCATTATTCATTTACATGTAAGGAAAGATGATGGAACACCTACTCAAGATAGGGAAAGATTTAAAACTTGTATGGAGGCTATTAGAGAAATATGCCCAGATGTAATTGTTCAACCATCTACAGGTGGAGCAGTTGGAATGAGCAACGCGGAAAGATTACAACCAGTTGATCTACTACCAGAAATGGCAACTTTAGATGCAGGTACTTGTAATTTTGGTGGAGATGACGTATTCATAAATACTGAAAACACTATTAAAGAATTTGGTAAAAAGATGATGGAACTAGGAGTAAAACCAGAAATTGAAGTTTTTGATAAGGGTATGGTAGATATGGCTATAAGACTTCAAAAGAAAGGTTTTATAAAATTACCAATGCATTTTAATTTTATTATGGGTGTAAATGGAGGAATTGCTGCTACTCCAAGAGATTTAGTATTCATGGTAGGGAGTATACCAGATGGAAGTACTTATACTGTATCAGGTATTGGTAAATCTGAATTTCAAATGGCAGCTATGACTATTATTATGGGTGGACATGTAAGAGTTGGTTTTGAAGATAATGTATATATTGAAAAAGGCATACTAGCTAAATCAAATGCAGAATTAGTAGAACGGGTAGTAAGACTTGCAAAAGAACTTGGTAGAGAAATTGCCACTCCACAAGAAGCAAGAGAAATATTAGGGTTACTAAGATAAACTATTAGTTTTTATATCTTTAAGATAAATAAAAGGAGGAGCTTATGATGAATAAAGGATGTAAATACGGAACGCACAGGGTAATTACACCTAAAGGGGTACTACCACAACCAGCGACCAAAATTTCAAATGATATGAATATATTTGATAATGAAATTTTAATTGATGTTCTAGCTTTGAATATAGACTCAGCTAGCTTTACTCAAATAGAGGAAGAAGCTGGGCATGACATTGAAAAAATAAAATCTAAAATCATTAAAATTGTTGCTGAAAAAGGAAAGATGCAAAATCCAGTAACAGGCTCGGGCGGAATGCTTATTGGAACAGTTGAAAAAATAGGTGATACATTGGATGGAAAAATAGATCTTAAAATTGGAGATAAAATATCTACATTAGTTTCACTATCATTAACTCCTTTAAGAATAGATGAAATTATAGAGATTAAACCAGATATCGATAGAGTTATTATAAAAGGAAAAGCTATTTTGTTTGAAAGCGGTTTATATGTAAAACTTCCAAAAGATATGGATGAAAATTTAGCATTAGCAGCATTAGACGTTGCAGGAGCACCAGCTCAAGTTGCTAAACTTGTTAAACCAGGTCAATCAGTTCTTTTGCTAGGCGCAGCAGGAAAATCAGGAATGCTTTGCTCTTATGAAGCAGTTAAGAGGGTAGGACCGACTGGAAATGTTATAGGTCTTGTACGTAACGAAGAAGAGGCAACAAGATTAAGAAGATTAGGTTTAAGAATGCAAATAGTAATTGAAGATGCTAGAAATGCTATAAATGTAATGAATACTGCTCTAGCACATAACAATGGATGCGAAGTAGATGTAGCAATAAACATGGTAAACATTCCAAATACTGAGATGTCAACAATACTACCTGTAAAAGATGATGGGATAGTGTACTTTTTTTCAATGTCTACAAGCTTTACAAAAGCAGCACTTGGAGCTGAAGGGATAGGTAAAGACATTACTATGATTGTAGGAAATGGATACACTAAAGGACATGCTGAAATAACTCTTGAAGAGCTAAGAGAAAATGCAATATTAAGAAAAATATTCGAAGAATTATATATTTAATTATGATTAAAATTTTTATTCAACGGGGGGATTAACATGAGGGTTAATAGAAGATTTGAATTATTTAAAGGTATAACAGATGAGCAGTGGAACGATTGGAAATGGCAAGTTGAAAATAGAATTGAAACTGTTGATGAACTTAAAAAATATATACCGTTAACAGAAAATGAGGAAGAGGGCGCAAGACAATGTTTAAAAACATTAAGAATGGCAATAACTCCTTACTACCTTTCTTTAATAGATATAAATGACCCACATGATCCAATTAGAAAACAAGCTATACCAACAGCGCTTGAATTACATAAAGCACATGCTGATTTGATTGATCCACTACATGAAGATACAGATTCTCCAGTTCCGGGGCTCACTCATAGATACCCGGACAGAGTATTGCTATTAATAACTGATCAGTGTTCTATGTATTGCAGGCACTGTACAAGAAGAAGATTCGCAGGGCACAGAGACAGAGATTTGCCAATGGAAAGAATAGATAAAGCAATCGAGTATATCAAAAATACGGTGGAAGTTAGAGATGTATTATTATCAGGCGGAGATTGTCTACTTGTTGAAGATGATAAATTAGAATATATAATAAAAAGATTAAGAGATATTCCACACGTTGAAATAGTAAGACTTGGTTCAAGAGTACCGGTAGTTCTTCCACAAAGAATCACGCCAGAATTAGTTGATATGTTAAAGAAATATCATCCAATTTGGTTAAACACTCACTTTAATCATCCAAATGAAATTACTAAAGAAGCAAAACTTGCTTGCGCGAGACTTGCAAATGCTGGAATACCTCTAGGAAATCAATCAGTTCTTTTAAGAGGAGTTAATGATTGTGCACATGTAATGATGGACTTAGTACATATGCTTGTTAAAATTAGGGTTAGACCATACTATATCTATCAATGTGATCTTTCAATGGGACTTGAGCACTTTAGAACTCCAGTATCTAAAGGAATAGAAATTATTGAAGCTTTAAGAGGGCATACCTCAGGATTCTGTGTACCAACATTCGTTGTTGATGCTCCAGGTGGTGGTGGAAAAATTCCGGTAATGCCAAATTATGTTATATCTCAAAGTCCTGAAAAAGTAGTACTTAGAAACTTTGAAGGTGTTATAACTACTTATGAACAAGTAACTAGCTATACTTCAGGTTGCCACTGTGAAGTGTGCGAAGGACTTAAAAAAGTTCACAAAGTAGGAGTAGCTGGGCTATTAAATGGTGAGAAAATGTCTATGGAGCCGGTTGGACTTGAGAGAAATTTAAGAGGACATCACGAGTAAAATGAAAGACATCAAAAATATGCCCAGTATACTCAATATGATTCAAAAATATGACAGTATTTCCATCATAGGAATGAATAAGAATGTAGGAAAAACAACTACTCTAAATTATATATTGACACAAGCTAGAGGGAAAATATCCCTTGGGCTTACATCTATAGGACGAGATGGAGAAAAAATTGATGGAGCAACTGCTACAGAAAAACCAAAAATATATATAGAAAAAGGAACTATAATTGCTACTGCTAAACAATGTTTATTAAACAGTGATATAACTCGGGAGATTTTAAAAACTACTGGCTTTAATACTCCTATGGGAGAAATAATTATATGTAGAGCAATAAGCGACGGATATGTTGAGTTAGGCGGTCCATCCCAAAATTTTTATATGACTTTAATATGTAAGGAACTTATAAGGTTTGGATGTGAGCTTGTAATTGTGGATGGTGCTCTTAGTAGAAAAACACTCGCTTCCCCATGGATTACCAATGCTACAATTTTAGCAACTGGAGCAGCATTGTCAAAAAGTATAGTAAAGGTAATAGAAGAAACTAGTCATGCCGTGGAATTACTATCATTAGACAATGAAAAAGATATGACCGTATTAAAACTCGCTAATGAAGTTTTTTGCAAAGGGAAAATAGGTATTATTAGCAGAGATAATTCTATAAAAATGTTAGATGTTATTACATCATTAGGATCCTCTAAGAAAATTGTTGAGATATTAGACAAAAATACTTCATATGTTGTTATTAAGGGTGTAGTAACAGACAAACTATTAGAAGATATTATGACATCCACAAACCAGTATAAAGGAGTAACTTTTCTAGTTGAAGATGGAACAAAGTTGTTTTTAACTAGGGAAATTTTTTATAAATTTAAAAAGCAAGGTGGAAGTATAAAAACAATGAATCACATTAATATAGTATGCGTTACTGCCAATCCAAAATCACCTTATGGGTATGAATTTGATAAGCATAAGTTTTTAGATGGACTTAGAAATAAATTAAATGTACCTGTATTTGACGTAATTGGAGGGGAGAAAAATGAAGTTTTTAGATAAGGAGCAGAGAGAACAAGTTGGATTTTATTATGTTATGGATAAACTGGGGATAATTACTTCTTATGGACTTGAGGAGAGGAAAAACATTAGGCCCTTTAAAACTTCAGAAAAAAATATATTAATACAGGAATTAGATAATTTAGAAAATATAATTGAATCCATGCTACTTAATACTTATGAGTATGACAAAATAGGGAAAATATTTTGCAAGATAAAAGATATTAGAAATTCTGTTAAAAGATGTAGTGAAGCAGGAACACTAGATGAAGTTGAATTATATGAAATTAAATATTTTTCAATCTTGGTAACAGAATTAAAAAGTGTTTTGGATAAGTTATATCTTGATATAGAGGATGTTAATCTTAATTCTTTAGATGAAATTATTTTTCTTCTAGACCCAAAGAGAAATGGAATGCCTACTTTTTATGTTTATGATGAGTATTCTAAAGCTTTGAAAAATACACGGGATAAGAAAAAACAAAAGGAAAAAGAAATATTTGATGCAAAAACCGATGAAGAAGTAAGCGAGTTAATAAAACAAAGACTAGATATTGTTATAGAAGAAGAAGAGGAAGAATTAAATATTAGAAAAGAATTATCATTTCAAATTTCTAAAAAAGCTGAACTTATAAACCAAAACATAAAAGCAATAGGTAGATTAGACTTTCTAATTGCTAAAGCTAATTTATCATTATCTTATAATGGATCTCGCCCAAAGATTTGTGAAGAAATGGAGATTAATCTTATTGAAGCTTTTAATCCTCAAATCAAAGAGATATTAGAAAAGGGCAAAAGGGTATTTACCCCAGTTAGTATAGATTTATCTGGAGGTACAACTATTATAACGGGTGCTAATATGGGTGGAAAAAGTGTTGCCTTAAAGACTATTGTTCTTAATTTATTACTTGGTCAAATGGGATTCTTTGTATTCGCTAAACAATCAAAATTCCCAATACTTAATTTTATTCATTTTGTATCAGATGATATGCAATCAATCTCCAAAGGGTTAAGTACATTTGGAGCGGAAATAATAAAGCTTAAAGAAGTAGTAGAGTGTGCTTCAAGAGTCAATGGGTTTATAGCTTTAGATGAGTTTGCAAGAGGTACTAATCCAAAAGAAGGGTACTATCTTGTTAAGGCTCTTTGTAAATATTTAACTAAATTTAAGTCGGTAAGTTTAATTTCTACTCATTATGACGGAGTGGTTGAAGATAACATGGTGCATTATCAAGTTGTTGGGCTTAAAAATGCAGATTTTGGTGCCCTTAAATATAAGATAGATCTAAATAAAACTCAATCTGTTGAAATAATACAAGAGCATATGGAATATAGGTTAGAGAAGGTTTCAAAAGATAATAAAGTACCCAAGGATGCACTTAATATAGCAATATTACTAGGCTTTGATGAAGATATAATAGATTTAGCGAAAAGTTTTTATAAACAGGAGGGATAAAATGGAAAGCAAATTAAATTTGAATTGGGATGTCGTAGATAAAGCTAGAAAATCTGCTAAAAATATAGCAAGAGATACTCAGAAATTTATTGAGATGCATACTACGGTGGCGGTAGAAAGAACTGTATGTAGACTTTTAGGTATTGATGGAATAGATGGAGTGGGAGTTCCAATTCCAAATATTGTTGTGGACAATATTAAAAATGGTAATGGGTTAGCACTTGGTGCTTCAATATTCATTGGAAATGCAATGGTTGAAACTGGCCTTTCACCACAAGAAATAGCTATGAGTGTATCAAAAGGTGATATTGATCTAACAAAAATCCCGATGCATGAAGAATATGAAATTAAAAATGCAATAGATAAAGTTGCCAAAGAAATGGTTGCTAAAATTGCAGAAAACAGAGGTGTGAGGGAGTCATATCTTAAACAGTTTGGAGATAAGAGTGGCCCTTATCTATATGTAATAGTTGCTACAGGAAATATATATGAAGATATAGTCCAAGCAAAAGCAGCTGCAAAGCAAGGTGCCGATATAATAGCAGTAATAAGAAGTACAGGACAAAGCTTACTTGACTACGTTCCATATGGAGCTACAACGGAAGGGTTCGGAGGAACATTTGCAACGCAGGAGAACTTCAAACTTATGAGAACTGAACTAGACGCGGTAGGTGAAGAATTAGGAAGATACATAAGAATTTGTAATTACTGTTCTGGATTATGTATGCCCGAAATAGCTGCTATGGGTGCTATAGAAAGATTAGACGTAATGCTCAATGATGCTTTATACGGAATTCTATTTCGTGATATCAATATGCAAAGAACTATAGTTGACCAATATTTTTCAAGAATAATTAATGGATTCGCTGGAGTTATTATAAACACGGGAGAGGATAACTACTTAACTACAGCAGATGCAGTAGAAGAAGCTCATACTGTGCTTGCATCACAATTTATAAATGAACAATTTGCATTGGCTGCTGGAATTCCAGAAGAACAAATGGGACTCGGTCATGCTTTTGAGATAAGTCCAGATTTCGAAAATGGGTTTTTATATGAACTAGCACAAGCACAAATGGCAAGGGAAATCTTCCCTAAGGCACCACTCAAATATATGCCACCGACTAAATTTATGACTGGCGATATATTTAAAGGCCAAGTTCAAGATGCACTGTTTAACATGGTTACAATTATGACGGGGCAAAAAATTCATCTTCTTGGAATGCTTACAGAAGCAATACACACTCCATTTATGTCTGATAGAGCAATAGCAATAGACAATGCTTTATATATATTTAGGACCATGAAGGATTTAGGTTCTGAAATAACCTTTAAAAGAGGAGGAATAATGGAAACAAGAGTGGACGAGGTATTAAATAAAGCAGCAGATCTAATTCAAGAGATTGAAAAAGAAGGTTTATTTAGCACTATAGAGCAAGGTAAATTTGCAGGAATTAAGAGACCTCTAACTGGTGGAAAGGGACTTGCAGGAGTTGTACTAAAGGAAAATGCTTACTTTAATCCATTTGTAAATTTAATGTTAGGGGGGGAGAAGTAATGAGTGCAGGACAATATTCATTACAAACAAAAGAATTCAATAAGAATTTAGACCTTACAAAACTTAAGCCTTATGGAGATACAATGAATGATGGTAAGGTTCAAGTGAGCTTTACACTTCCAGTAGAAGATAATGAAAGAGGAGTAGAAGCAGCAATTCAACTTGCAAAATCTATGGGACTTGTTGATACAAACTGTGCTCATCATGCCTCTTTAGATAAAGAATTTTCTTTCTATGTGATTTATGGTTCATTAAAACATACTGTAAACTATGAACAAGTTCATGTTCAAACAGTAGATGTAGAAATAATGGATATGAAACAAATTGGAGAGTATATAAAAGAGAACATTAAACGTGAAGTTGTAATAATCGGAGCTAGTACAGGAAGCGACGCACATACAGTTGGTATAGACGCTATAATGAACATGAAAGGTTTTGCAGGACACTATGGTCTTGAGAGATATCCTATGATAGAAGCTTATAACTTAGGGAGTCAAGTTGAAAATGAAGAATTTATAAAAAAAGCTATAGAGCTTAAAGCAGATGTTCTTTTAGTTTCTCAGACTGTAACTCAAAAGGATATACACATCCAAAATCTTACTAATTTAGTGGAATTATTAGAAGCGGAAGGAATTAGAGATAAAGTTGTATTAATTTGTGGAGGCCCAAGAATAACTCATGAACTTGCTAAAGAACTTGGTTATGACGCAGGTTTTGGACCAGGAAAATTCGCTGATGATGTAGGAAGTTTTGCTGTTACAGAAATGGTTAAGAGAGGATTAGTTTAGTACATATAAAAACATGATAATTAGTGACATGAAACCCCAAAAGGGGTTTTTTTATTTTTTGGGAAAACTTATCTTATGTAAAAAATATAATGGAATTTAAAGTAAAAAAGCATTGACCGAACTCATGTTCGGTTATATAATAGAGATACAGATAAATTAAAAAATTTAAATATAGATTTAAAATTAAGTTAAAGGGGGAATTAAATGATCCAACAAGTAAAATGTCCAATTTGTGACCATAGGTTATTTGATAAGGAAGAGAACGCTCAGGGGGATATATCTATTAAATGTTCCTATTGCAGAAAGATAGCAAAAGTTAACTTAGAGAAAAGTCCAATAAAAAAAACATATACAAGATAGTACATCTATACCGAGCAATGGAGTCACGTGAACATCCAAATGGCCGGATAGCTACTTATTTAAAGTAGTTATTTGGCTATTTTTTTGTCTAATTACTGATAAATTATCTTCGAATATCTTATTAAAAATTAAAAAGGCGGGTGTATATTATGGAAAAACTAGTTGAGAAGGCTAAAACTAAAGATAATGGGGCTATGGGTGAGATAATAGAAAAATTTAAGTATCTAATAATCAAAGAGGCATCAAGATATCACATTCCAGGGTATGAACTAGAAGACTTAATTCAGCATGGTTATCTTTCAGTTGTAAAGGCCATAGCAATGTATAAACTAGGTAGTAACAGTTTTAATGGCTATTGTATAAATGCTATAAGATTGAATTTCAAAGCCCTTTTAAAAGGGGAAATAAAACATTTTAGAGAAGTTCCAAACAATGATATGTTAGACTTCGATACTGTAGGTAATTATGAATTTACCTTAGAGGATGAAGTTATAGCTTATGCGGAAGTGAAAAAATTATATGGGGCTCTTGATACTCTTGATCCTTTAGAACGTACAATACTAGATGGGTTTTATATTTTGGGAAAGCCCCTCTCGGAAGTTGCCTGTGATAGTGATAAAAGCTACTATCAGTTATTAAGAATTAAGAAAAAAGCTTTGGAAAAACTGAAAGCTCTTATGTAGAATTATGGTAAATATTCTTATGGATTTAGTCATCTCAAATAACATTTTTTAAAATAATAAATATAAAGAATAATAATTTCTCAACGATAATAATAACAATGTAGAACATATTGACAAATCTAATATTTTTAAAGTTTATGACTTAATTAATAGCTTAAATAAAACCATCGAAATAAATTAATTATGAAAAAAAGTGGGGATGGAAAAATGAATAAAAAAATAGTTAAAGTATCAAAAATATCAAAAATTATATTCATGCTAACAATAACATTAATCCTGACTATTGGAATAACAGCTGTAACGTTTGGTGCAACAGATCCGACATTAGATTTATTAAAAAAGTATAATCTGGTCAATACCTATGATATTAGTAATACTAAGAGTGGTGATAGTGGGAATTTATTAAATACAAAAGCCACAATAATATTAGGAACTGATTTGTTTTCTTCTTATATGATAAATGTAAGTGATTTTAAAGCGTCTGAAGGAACAATAACTAAAGATTTAAATGGTATCTACACATTAACAGACATAATAAGTAGCATTGCACCCAACACTTCACATTCTATAACTATTGAAAGAACTTTTACAACAGGTACGATTGACTATAATATAGACAAGTCTACAATTACGTCTGATTATAGTGGATTACCTAATTATACGGATTATTTAAAAGCAGATACTGGTGTGGAAACGAATAATGCAGGAATACAAGCAAAAGCTAAAATTTTAACTAATGGCATTACTAATACTTATGATAAAGCTTTTGCAATATTTAGATTTGTAAATACAAGTATGACTTATAACTTAGACCCAAAATATGCGAACAAAGGTGCTTTAAGTGCATTGACTTATAAACAAGGTGTATGCGAAGACTATTCTAAGTTATTTGTTGCTTTGTGTAGAGCAAGTGGAATTCCTTCTAGAACAGTAAGTGGGTATAGAAATTGGCAACCTGGTGATAGCACCTCGGTTGATTTAACACAATTGCTCCATATGTGGGCAGAAGTTTACTTTCCTAACTACGGATGGACCATTGCTGAACCAACTGTAGAATTTTCTTCAGGAGCTGCAGTATCAGATGGTGAGTTAATGAATTATTTTGGTAAAGCTCTTAACCCAGCAGAGCATATTGCTGTCGGCTATGATTACAAAGACACAACTACTATTTCATCAAATTATGAACGTACAACAATTAGTCCACCTATTCTGAGCACAACCTCTTATGCGACTTTATATGTAATAGATGATGATTTAGCAGTTGCAACGAAGGCAGTAGTTAAAGCAGAAACCTCTAAATTGCAAGTAGATGTTGACTCGGCTAGCGTTTTAGTAAATGCTTTGCCAACTGGTGAAAATAGAACAGCTTTAACTTTTAGATTAGATTTAGTACAAAATGCCATTACTAATGAAACACAGGTAGAGTATCAAAAAATAGTTAATGCTACTAGCCTTACAGCTACGGTATATCTATTACCAACTATGGAAAATTACAACAAAGCTTTAGATGCAGTAAGTGATTTGAAGAGTGGTGGGGATAAGACTACATTGTTAACTAAATTAGAGTCTATTTTAAAATCAATTCAAGATAATATAGCACGAAGTAAATTTCCATCACTAACAGATAGTCCATTTTTATCAACTAAAGATACTAGTAAAAAATGGGATATTAAATTAAGCCAAGCAATTGATGAAAAAACTGTTACTACTAATAATATTTCTATGAAAGATTCTAAAGGGAACTCGATTGATTTTAACGTATATTGTAATGGAACAGTAATGACTATAATTCCAATCAATAAATTTGAAATAGGTGAGCAATATGTCGTTTATATTAGTGAGAAAGTTCTAAGCATAAATGGCAAAGGCATTAAAAATGGATATTATTTCACTTTTGAAATTAATTAGTATGTGAGGGACCACTGAAATATATTTAAATATTTCAGTGTTTTTTTTCGTTAGCAATGAAAAATAGGTCGAATTTCAATGAAATATGTTATAATTGCTATTAATACACAAACTTATCGAGTTGAGGAGGAACTATATGGAAATTCCAAAAGAAAGGGGATATCTAAATAATATATCCTTACTAAGAACGTTTGCTATTTTAATAGTTGTTTTAGGACACAGTATGGTTGTTTATCAGTACAGTTGGGGCATTTATACTCCACTTGTTAAATCAAGTTTTTTTAATTTATTAAAGACCTATATCGATACTTTCCAAATGCCACTGTTTATTTTTATTTCAGGGTATATGTATTATTATTGTAGAAAGGAGTGTGGAAAATATAAGAAGTTAGGTAAATTTTCATTGGACAAAGTGAAAAGATTATTAGTACCTTATATTTGTATTGCATTAATCTACGTATTACCAATTAGAATGATGACTGAATATAAAGGTTATCATGGTTATAATGCAATAAAAATAATTTACAAGTATATTCTTACTGGGTTAGACGTTGGACATTTATGGTATTTATTAGCCATATTTGAAATATTTATAGCCTTTTATTTACTTGAGGCTATAATTACTAAGATAGGTGTACCCGCTAGTTTTATTATTATAGCATGTGCAAATATCATTAGTTATAAGTCCCCTAATATATTCCAAATTTCAGGTTCAATACATTATTTTATGTTTTTTTATTTGGGTTATATTATTAGAAGATATGAGAAAAATTTTGTGAGTAAATTTAATGGAAAAAAGAACACTGTATTAATTGTTATGTTATTTATTTTACAACTTTTATTTTTAGTCGTTTCACTTAAAATTTCTAATAATAATATAATCGGTACATTGTTTAAAAATTCTATATTTTTATTGAGTAATATTTCGGGTACTATTTTTTATTTTACAGTTTTATCATTAATAAGCTATAAATATAAAAGCTTAAATAGTAACAGAACCCTCAAGTTTTTAGACAAAGAAAGTTTTGCAATTTATCTTTTCCATTCGCCATTGATTTACATAATGCTAAAGTATATCGCAGATAAAAACATTTCTCCATTTTTAGTGGTGCCTTCTATGTTTATTATTATTTTATTTGGTTCGCTGGGAATTTCATATGTAATTAAAAAAACAAAAATTTTAAAATTCATAATTGGAAGTTGAGCGGGAAAAAATATAAAACTATTGAAATTTGTAGAATACAAATTTCAATAGTTTTTTAAGTGAGCTAGTTGATTACCTTAATGTTTCTCTTATTTCTTTAGTTACTAAATCTATCCATATACTATATTTATTACTCCCTCTAAGATAGTGAAAGGCTACCCAATTTCTTGATACTATTTTATTTGATTTTCGATGATATGCAAACCTATTTTGAGCATATGTAGTATTTTTCCATTGAGTAGTATTAACATCAAATCCATTTTCTTTACAATATTCGGTAAGCAATTCCTTACCTTCTTTTAACGATATTCGTTTCCTAAATAGCCCACTTAAGAACATTTTTAAGCCCCCCATTTGTATTCAAACTGGTATAGTTCTATTGTCCCCATTTAATAAGGTTGCAGATAAAAACATAAAAAAAACAACCTGCTTACACAGATTGGGTGGGTTGCACCATAAACTCAATACGTTCCAGGTGCCCAAATACAGAACGTACTTCATCGTTTCCCATAAAATAATAAAATAATTACATATATTACTTAATCTATATTCTATATTAAATAGAATAATACCTCCTAATATAAGAATATATCGTAATCTATTTTACGCTATACCTCGACAGACAAAACTTCTATTTTGTCTATTTATGGAACTTTAATTTCTACTAGCAAATATTTAGCAAGCTAAAAGCCACATTAGATTGAACGTGGCTTTTAATGTGACATTTTTATGGTTAATAATTTTTTCTATAAGCTTTATTATTTAAATAAGTATAAATACACATGCAGGATATACCTATTAGAAGAACTATAACCCCGGTTACAATAAAGAAATTTATATAGCCAAGAGAAATATTTCTTAAGGCCACTTTTAAATAAGGGCTATCAATAGCAAATCTACTTGGAACCTTATAGTAAAGTGCTAAAATACAAGGAATAAGGGTCATCATAGATGCTGGTATAAAACTTGAGCCTACCCATAAAAATGTTCCTCGCAGATTTTTTCTATTTAGTAGAGCTAATAACATTACCATAAGTAATACAAGAATTACTGAAATTATTTTAATACTATAAATAAAATGAACAAGTTTTTTAAAACTTTGAAACTGTGGATATTTATCTACAACACTAATATTAAATAAAATTGCATAATTATCTATAATACTTCCTGCGTCTTTTGACACAACTAAAAGCTGATTTTTTAAATTGGAATCTATATTTATATTACTTGTTTTAGCATATGTTTCAAGATTATTATAAATTGGTTTAGTGTCTGTTTTACTACTAATATAGGTAGTATTATTTTTCATATAACTCTCGGCGTTATCTATATCCTTATTGGATAATTGAATAATAGATTTATCACTTACCGAGTTAATGAAAATCTTCTCAGGAATTGAGGTTATCATACTTAAATTTTTAAAACCATAATCTATATCTTTTCTCATTAGAGAAAAATAGTCATTTTTATTTAATGTATCTTTGTAAAAATTTGAATTTAGTAATTTAACATTAGTAAAAAAACTAATTTGCATTATAATTATAGTAAACATAAGAAAAAAGCTAACCAAAAATTTCAATATATCTCTAAATTTACTCATATCTAATTGCTTCCTCCTGTCTGTTTAAGCTGATTTACCGGTGTTCCTTTAACTAGATCAGAAATAACAACATATCTATTAGGGGCACTTCCTATGTAATTAAAGGGATAACAAGTATACAAGGTCAGCTTTTCACTTTTCGTTGGCTGAACAATAGAATTATCATTTCCTTTTACTATTTTTATTTCTGATATCTTGTAAACATATTTTCCATAGGTTGTATTAAGAACTATAATATCTCCTTTTGAAACATTCTTTAAAGCGTTAAATACAGAATTTCTGTGACCAGCTAAAACAACATTACTTCCTTCACCTGGGAACCTAGAACCGTTAAAGTGTCCTGCACCTTTTAAGAGCTGCTCATCGCTATCTCCATGAAACACAGGAACATTCATAGAAACCTTATCTATAATAAGATCAGCAAATTTTTCTCCATAACGTGGAAAAACTATTTTAGGTTGAACAGAAGTAGTTTTAAGCAAAGTCGATGGTTTATAATCAGTATGTAGAAATAAACTAGATATATAGTAAGCGGATTTAACATAATTATATGATCCTATAGATATTAAGGCAATTCCAAATGCAAAAAGCAAAAAAGGGATTCCAAATAGAATCCCCATTTTAGGCTTTCTTCCGGATTTACCTTTTGAGACAAATTTTCTTCCCATAAGTTCCTCCTAAAAGTTAATTAAGCAGTTGCTGTAGTTGCTGTTAAGCTGTTTTTTCTTAAAACAAATACAGAACCAGCAGCAAGTATTATCATTAAAATACCAGCATAAAGGAGTGTATTGTCTAAACCTGTTTGTTTTACTTCATTTGATGAAAAGTTAACAACTATGTTACCATTTGCATCTGTTGCAGTTATTGCAAATTGTCCATTTGCCTGTTTTACAACATTAATAGTTAAACCAATAGCATTACCTGCAGATGTTACATCAGCTAATACACTTGCTTTATCAGTAGCACTAAGCGTTGATATGTCTTTTACACCAGCAGCGTTCATAATAGCAGTTGCATCTGATATTTTTGCAACAACAGCTGAAGACTGCGCAGCTGTAAGTGTATTTGTTTTTAAATAATTTTCAGCCTGGATTATGTATGTTGCAGGCAAGTTAGCATTTGTTAAAGCGCTGATTACATCATCATTTGGAGCAGCAAAAACAGTAACTGATGTTCCAACTACTAAAGCAACTGTTAAAATCAAAGTAGATAGTTTCTTAAATAATTTCATTGTATTCTTCCCCCTAGTATTTTTTATTTATTAATTAAAGCCATAAACAACTAGTTTATAACTTGATTAAATTAGTTTATATAATGTAAAACATACAATTTTATTCAATAAATGAATATATAGCTATATAATAATACAATTTAGCTGAAATGTCTACAAATATATCATAATTAATCATGTGTTATAGCATTTTAGTTAGTCATATTAAATCTATAATTTAATTACCTTTTTAAATTATAGATTTTATAATTACATATATAATAAAATATGGTATTCTATTATAAAGCTAGTTGTAAAGCCCTTAAAACAAAACTAAAGTGGAGGCTAGAAGTTATGTTTACAGCACTAAAAATAGCCTGGAGATTTTTAATAAATAGTAAGATTCAAACGTTTGTAATAGTTTTAGGAATTGCCATAGGTATTTCAGTACAAATATTTGTTGGGCTCCTAAGCACAGGACTTGAGACCTCTTTGCTTGATAAGGTGGTTGGAAATTCAACTCATATAACAATCTATCCTAAAAATAATATAATAGAAAATTATCAGGCCAAGGAAGATAAAATTAAAAAACTAGATAGTAAAATAATATCAGTTGCACCAATAGTTGAGTATAATGCATCTCTTAATATTAGAGATATGACGCAGCCGATACAAATTAGAGGGTTTGTTTCTAAAGATTTTGAATCATTATATAATATAAAAGATAAAATTTATAGTGGAAAAGCTGTTGAAAATCCTAATGAAGTTTTAATTGGAAAGGAGCTTAGTGAAAAACTAGGCTTAAAATTAAAAGATAATATTAATATAGTAACAGCTGATAATAAAAAAGTGGTCCTAAAAGTTGTAGGATTTTATGATTTAGATACAATAAAGGTTAATAAAATTTTAGTTATAACAGATTTAAAAACTGCTCAAAAATTAGCGGGTTTTGGTGATGCTGCAACTTCTATGGAATTATCTACAAATGATCCTTATAATGCAGATATTATTGCAGGTAAGTTAGAAAAAGGTCTAAATGATAAAAATTTGAAAATAGAGAATTGGAAAGACCAAAACAAGTTATTAGTAAGTGCAATAATGGGTGAAAAAGTATGTAGCCTTATAATTCAGGTTAGCGTAATGATTGCTGCCGTTTTAAGTATAATAAGCATAATGAGTATAAGTGTGGTTCAGAAATACAAGCAAATAGGTATTTTAAAGGCTATGGGAATAAAAGATGGATCTGCCGCCTTTATATTTTTAATTCAAGCTTTTATATTAGGTATACTTGGTACAAGCCTTGGGGTGGGTTTAACCTATTTATATGTAAAAGGTTTTAATAGGTATATAGTTTCACCAGTTGATGAAGCACCTATAGTTAATATAATAATAAATTATAGTTTTATAATTAAATTATGTATTATTGATATAATAGCATCAACTTGCGCAGCATTTTTTCCAGCTATAAAATCTTATAAGTTAACACCTGTGGAGGTCATAAAAAATGGATAGTATTATAGAATTAAAAGATATCAATAAAATTTATGGAAAAAAGGTTAAAACGCAGGTGCTAAATAATATAAATTTATCTATAGAGGAGGGCTCTTTTAATTCTATTATAGGAGCTTCGGGTAGTGGTAAAACGACCTTATTAAATATAATAGGAATGCTGGATAAACCTACAAGTGGACAAGTGCAAATAGAGGGTAAAAGAATAGACAAAATGAGTAGAAGAGCTTTAGCTTCTATTAGAAATCGTGAAATAGGGTTTGTATTTCAATTTCATTATTTGTTACCAGAGTTTAACGCTATTGAAAATATTCTTATGCCGCAAACTATAAGAAATTTTTTTTATGGAAGAAAAACTCATGAAAAAGCAAAAGAACTTCTAGAACTCGTGGGACTTCCCGGGGTTAAGAAAAATAAAATATATAACTTATCAGGTGGAGAGCAGCAAAGGGTTGCAATTGCACGGGCACTTATGAACAACCCTAAAATAATACTGGCAGATGAGCCTACAGGAAATTTGGATTCTCAAACCTCCGAACTTATATATAATTTATTTAGAGATATAAACAAAGAGCTTGGAACTACTTTTATAATAATAACTCATGATGAGCGAATAGCAAAACAGACAGATAGAATAATTGAAATTAAAGATGGTATTATTATCTAAGCTATACTGACTACCGTAAAACTTCTCTTATTTCCTTGGATACTAAATCAATCCAAACGCTATATTTATTATTCCCTCTACTACGGTGATAGGATACCCAATTATTTGACACCCTTTTATTTGATTGTTTATGATAAGCAAAGAAATTTGTAGCATGGCTAGTTCTTTTCCATTGCGACGTTATATTATCGAATCCATTTATACTACAATATTCGGTAAGAAGTCTCTCGCCTTCGTTTACTGATATTTTTTTCTTGAATATTCCGTTAAAAAGCATTTTGCTTCTCCTCCTTTTATATATGAATATTATTAATATTTAGTTAAGTTACAAAAAAAAGCATAAAAAAAGCCAACCTGTTTACACAGATTGGGTCGGTTGCACCATAAACTCGATACGTTCAAGGTGCCCAAATGCAGAACGTACTTCATCGTTTCCCATAAAATAATTATATATATATTACTTATTCTCTATTATACAGAAAAATCCTTTTTATTAAAAGATATTTTTTAACTTCTATATTTAAAGATTAAAATTATGGTATTTATGGTAATATATTAATATAGAAAAAATAGGGGGATAATATGGTTAAAACTAAAGAATTTAAGAAAAACAAACTAATATGGGCACTGATTATTTTATTTGGTGCACTAGCAATTTTCTCACTCAGCATAACATATACTGGCGGAGAAGTGATTAAAAAAACGACTACCACAGAGGTTATAGGTAAACTTGCAGTTATACAGGCAAAAGGTGGAGAATTCGAGCTAACTCAAAAGAATATAGATGAGTTAAGTAGCTTATATTTTGCAAAGGCTATAACCAAAGGAGATATAACTCTTAAGGGAGTTAATGTAGAAATTTTAAATGATGAGCTTTTAATTAAGGCGCCTATAAGTGAGAATAAGCTTAATTTTTTATTGACCACCAAGGGAAAACTAAGTTTTTCAAATGGTAAAGTTACATATGATGCTGATTATTTTAAAATTGGTTTGATCACATTACCTAAAAAACTTGTTATTTCTCAAATTTCAAAATTTAAAAATAATAGCTTTTCTGTTGAAGGCAATTCAATAAAAATTAATCCAAGTCTATTTCCTTTTAAGATAAACAGTCTTACAATTAAAGATAATAAAATAATAGGAATGGCTTTAGGGCAAGTCATAATAAAGTCGTTTGAAGATCTTAATAAAATGAGTGAGGTTGAGCTTGATAAACAGCTAGATACATTAATACAAAAAATACAAACTGCCATTCCACTTATGAATGAAGGGGAAAAAGTAAAATTAACAGAGATTCAAGATATCATAGAAAAAGCTAAGGGTAAATCATTAGAAGAAAAGAAAAAAGTCATAGGGGATAGTATTAAAAAGATTGGTGAAGCCATCAATGTAGCATTAGACAGTGAGAAAAAGAAAGAATTAGAAAAAATTAAGGTAGAGGCTGAAAAGGTGCAAAATGCTGCAGCAGAAAAAGAAAAAATAGCAGAGCAACAAAACGAGATTAGGAGATCTGCATTAACAAAAGCTCAGGGGGATCTAAGTGGTGCATATTTTCAGGTAGAGTCTTCAAAAGGGAAGCAAATGATATCGATAATGCAGTCAAGTATGGGTGAAATGGTATCTAATCCATCCTATAGTTCCGCCGGAGATCAAGCGTCGGTTAGGTCTATTTATAGTACATTAGATTCAGATAGCAAGAATAAATTTAAGTATGCATTAGCTGTGAATATTGATGCAGGAAATCTTTCTTTATTAAGACAGATGTTTGGAATATAAAGGTGACAGGCACCACCCGAATTTTGCGAATAAAAAAAGACACCTTACCTTAGTAAAATCCTAGGGTAAGATGTCTTTTTTTTGCTTTATTGGTTTTATACTCTATGGCGTAGCAGTTACTACTGTACACCAATCGCTATATACGGTTGTATTCCCAACAGTTAGGAATGATCTTACTTTATAGTAAGAGGTTTCTCCTGTTGTTAATTTTGAATTTGTATAATATGGATATGAAGATGACATTCTTGTTAAAAAGCTATAGGCTCCGTTACTTGAGGTAGCTGTATATACTTCATAACCACTTGCTTCTTCTACTTTACTCCAGGAAAGTCTAATACTACTAGAACTAGTACTAATAGCTTTAACATTTGATGGCGACAATGGTGCTAACACTGGTGCTGATACTGGTGCTGGTTCTGAACTTATTACATCGGACCAATCGCTATATACTCTTGTATTTCCAACGGTTAGGAATGACCTTACTTTATAGTAATATGTTTCTCCTGTTGTTAAACTTGAATTTGTATAATATGGATATGAAGTCGACATTCTATATAATAAACTATAGGCTCCATTACTTGAGGTAGCTGTATATACTTCATAACCACTTGCTTCTTCTACTTTACTCCAGGAAAGTCTAATACTACTAGAACTAGTACTAATAGCTTTAACATTTGATGGCGACAATGGTGCTGGCACTGGCACTGACGTAGGTGGTGCTAGTTCTGAGCTTATTAAATCGGACCAATCGCTATATACTCTTGTATTTCCAACAGTTAGGAATGATATTACTTTATAGTAATATGTTTCTCCTGTTGCTAAACTTGAATTTGTATAATATGGATATGAAGCTGACATTCTATATAATAAACTATAGGCTCCATTAATTGAGGTAGCTTTAAATAACTCATAACCACTTGCTCCTTCTACTTTACTCCAGGAAAGTCTAATACTACTAGAACTAGTATTAATAGCTTTAAGGTTTAAAGGTAGAGCTGGCGCAAGTACTGGTGCTGGGTTTGCACTTATTGCATGTGGTAGAGCACTATACTGTTTAACCGAACCAACTACTCTATATGACCCAACTTTGTAATAATATGTCCTATTGGGTGTAAGTCCTGTATTGGTATACCCTGTTGACGAGGTTGTTGATATTAAGGAGTAAACTCCAGTACTTGATGTTGATCTATAAACTTGATATCCACTCGCTCCAGCCACAGCGTTCCAACCAATATAAATACTGTTAGATCCCGATGCTACTGCAGTAATTGTTTGAGGGGTGGTAGGCGTATGCATGAAGAAGGCAAAAGCATCTGTCTCAACAGTTGCACCCATATTTCGTACATGAACAGTGGTACCTTGGTTGTCTGCTACATATGCTAAAGTATAGTTTCCGTCAGTTACCCATCCCATAAATACAAAGGTATGTGTTGGATAACCATTCCAACCGTTAGTTGTAAAACAAATATTTCCAGGTATAAGCTCTCTAATATTGGATGAGGATATCCATGCCTGTGAACGGAAATAAGATAAATACTGCCCTGTATTGCATGTTGCGAGTGGAACATATACATGTATTCTTCTCATAGCTTCACTTGAAAAATAAACACAATTATTTGTTGGATCTCCAAAATGGAGTGCGATAGCTGTGACTAGTACACTACTAACATTAGCAGCAGGTGTTAAGTAAGCTGATAATCTTGTTGAAGTTACTGTTTGATTTCGCATTATTAGTGCATGATTAGCTGCTGCTAATTCATCTTGAGTTAGACTACTTGTGTTTGCAGTAGCTAGATTAGCGCTTTGTACACTTGCAGTTTTCTGCTGCGGGGTTATTGTATTTTTTGCTATTTCAGGCTGCTTAGACGTATCTGGTCTCTCAGCCGCTATTCTATCAATTTCTTCTTGTTTCCCTGCAGCTGCAGCAATTTCTGCCGATTTGCTAGATTCTACTTGTGTTGAATTATCTAAAGCAACAGTCGTAGTTTTTTTTATAGCTAGTGAATTGACGTTAGCTTCAGTTATTAGCTCTTTCTGCGGAACTGGTGTGATTTCGGATAATAATATTTTTTGTTTTGAAATAGAAATATTGTTTTTGACTGGCGTTTTGGACTTACTTTGAATTATCAAAGTATTTGTACTGAAAATTACTGCAGATGTTAATGCGGTTGTTAATACTAGTGTAGTTAATTTTTTCACTTTTTATATTCCCCCAAATTTTTTAGTAACATTGAAATTGTACCCTCGATAGAACAAACACATAATTTTATATGCATTTATTCTGTATTACTATAATTATTATATGTTAATGAAAGGTTGAATTATGAAGACTTAGAAATAAAAATCTGAAGAGAGTTAGTTACTTCTTATGAAAATCCTCGAATTATTTACTTCAACATTACATGTCATAATCCTTTAATTTTCGTGGTACAAATATCGACTAATACTGCGGTTTCATAAGCATAGTTCTTTAATATACAGAGAAATATAGGCATTTTACCTATGGCTTAATTTAGTTTAATTATAAAATAAATACAAATATGCAACTTTATTGTTGTGACAATCGTTATATAAGTGTAAATATGAAGAACTATTAATAGTAAAAGCTGTTCTTATATTTTTTCTATTTATTATGAAGGAATAGTGCAACTATATTGTTCTAGTAAGCGTTATATTGGTGTAAAACTTGAAAAACTATGAATTATAGAAAAATAGGTCAAATATAACTTGTATAGGGAGGAATAAAAATATGAACAAGAAAATTATAAGTTCAGTTATTGCTGCTTTTATTATAGCAGGATTAACATCTTTTACGGCATTTGCTGTGATGCCAAATGGCACTGTTGTAATAGGTGAAAAAGCTTTTGACCTAAAGTATGCAAATGACTTAAAAAATATTGCTGAAATCACTAATGCGGTAGTTGCAGGCGGGAAAGTTTATGTTAAAGATTTTAACGGAATTTGGATCAACAATGTAACAGGTGAAACTGTAGATGCAAATATTATACCAGCTGTAGTTTATAAGAATGCAAATCAACAAATTAATTTTGATGCTGCAGATAAAGATCACGTGGATATAATATCAATTGGTGGTATAAATACTATAAATGTAGCTTACGGAACAACAATTGCCAATGCCCATTTGCCAGCAAAAGTCACGCTCAAATTAAGTAATAATACAACTAAAGATGTTGACGTTACTTGGACAAGCTCTTATTATGATGGAACAAAAACAGCAACATACATATGCACTGGTGCTTATGTACTACCAGAGGGTGTAACTGGAAATAAACCTGCTATAACAGTTACTGTCGTAGTTGGAGTAAATCCTGATTTAGCAGATATAAATGACGCAAAAGTAGTTGTAAGCAACTTGCAGACAGCAGCAATAAAAGATTTAACTGTAGAAGTTAACTTAAACGAAGCAGAAGTTTTAGTACAAATGGCTAAAGATGCGGTAGCAAAAGTTGATGATGTAACTGAAAAGGTCGCGCTAAATGCTAAACTAGTAGCCGCAGAAGAGACTGTAACAATAGCAAGAACAGATTTTAATCAATTAGGTTTAGCAGAAACAGCAGTTAAAGCAGCTGAAACGTCAAGAATGAGTGTTGATGTAACAATAGCAACCCAAATTGTAGAATCAGTTCAAGATACTACTAAAAGAGGAGAATTTAACGATAGAATAGCTAATATTAATGTATTAGATGCTTTAGTATCAAAGGGGAATAATACATTTACTTTAACAAAATATAACGTTTTATTAAGTGATTTTATTAATCAAGAAATGCTAAATACACCAGCAGCAGCTATTAACAATCAATGGTGTTACGCTTTAATTAAAAATGGACAACCAGGGTACTTTACGGATGCAAATAACCCCAATGGATCATGGGTAAATTCATTAGCGGTCTATAATAATATTAGAGATCAACTTATAAAAAATGTTGACCCTTTAAATTTACAAAATGATTCAGCAAAAATTTATGAATTTATAGAATTAAATTATGTTGAATGTATAACTGCCGCTCAACTGGATTCAGTATTCGGGTCTAGTGGTACATTAAAGGGTAAAGGTCAAGTGTTTATTGATGCAGCAAAAGCAAATAATGTTAATCCTATCTATTTGGCGGCTCACGCAATCTTGGAAACAGGATATGGCACTTCAGTTTTAGCAAATGGTGGTACAAAAGATTCAAGTGGAAAGTATACTTATGGGATTCCTTTATATAATTTATTTGGTATTGGGGCAGTTGACAGTGATCCAGATGCATGGGGGACTACCTATGCATATAATCAAGGGTGGACAAGTATTGATTTAGCAATTTATGGAGGGGCAGCATGGATTTCAAAAGGGTATATAAACAATAACCAAAATACGCTCTATAAAATGAGATGGAATCCTTTAAATATTTATCATCAATACGCAACAGATGTTAATTGGGTAAATAGTCAAATAAGAATCAGTAAAAGTTGTTTCGACTTATTTCCAGACGCCACATTAACTTTTGATATTCCGGTTTTTAATTAATGATAATAGCAACATATTAGAACTTGGCCTGAAAATAAACATAATATTCAATTATAGATAAACAGACATGAGAAAAATCTCATGTCTGTTTTAGTTTACCTTTATATTTAAATAAAAAACGTCATAAAATACTAAAATAGTATGAAATTAGTGCGAATATGTTGCAACTATATAAACTTAATTTTAACTTAACTTAAACTTTATGAAAAATAGATGATAATTGTCAAGAAAAGTGATAGACTATTAATGTCAACTTCATGGATTGAAATTGTTACTTTTGAATTTTTTTATTAACTATAGTAATAGGTGGGTAAATAATCATAAAAATAAAATTACAAGAGGGTTAAAAATGAAAAATAAAAAACGAATTGAATCTATAGATTGGCTAAGAGGATTAATGGCTTTAAGTATTATGTTGTACCATTTAGTAGGGTTGACGTATTTTAAATTAAATGCTGATTCATTGCTTGGGAGATTAGGAGTCTATGGGGTATGCATATTTTTTATTCTTTCTGGATTGAGTATGGCAATGGTGTATAGTAGGTATATAAAAGGTATCAGAACATCCTTTTATTTTTTTATAAGACGAATATTTAGAATTTGGCCCTTATTGTGGGTGGTTACTTTATTAATACTTATTAACCCAGTACCTTTTAATCAACAGGGGAACTCTGTTATTAATATAATTCTTAATTTTACTACAACAGTTGGACTTATTAAACCAAGTGATTATATTGCTATGGGGACATGGTCTATTGGGTCTGAAATGCTCTATTATGTATTTACACCTTTCATTATCTTTTTATATAATAAAAAATTATTATTTGGGAATTTATTTTTTCTGTTTACAATTTTAATAGGTTTTTATTTTTCTCAAATTTTGTTGAAACCCACAATGAATTTAGGAAGTCAATGGCAAATTTATATTAATCCTTTAAATAATTTATATTTATATGTTTCAGGAATAGCAATTTATTATAATCTTAAGAAAATAAAAATAACTAAAAAATTAAATATAATAGTGCTATTAGTATGTTGGATTTCTTTTATTATATTACCATTTAAAGGAGACCAAATTACATTAGTAACTGGAATCGGTAGAATTATTTTTTCATTTTTATCAATTTGCATAGTCATATCATTTTATAAAATGAATTTTTCAGTGCCCAAAATTATAAGATATCAATTAGAGGTTTTAGGAATTGCTACTTATTCTATATATTTGTTTCATCCAGTTGTAAATGTATATGTTGGAATATTTCTTCAAAAATATTTTAGCTTGACTAATCCAATTTTCCAATTCATATTAGCAATCATTTCTACAATAATAATTTCTCTAATATCATATAAATATTTAGAAATGCCATTTATGAAGTTAGGGAAAAAGGTAACAAAACTAAAACAGTAATATTATTCAGCCTGAAACGGAGTTAAGCTTTGTTGCAGGCTCATTTTATTTTTTTGCGTTCAATAATTTTAAATGTCATAACTATATTTAAGTAAATAACAGTGACTACAAAGACACCCATGAAAAATATAAATATAAAAACCTATATAAAGTTGCAACTATATTGTCAGAATAAACGTTATATAAGTGTAAAATATGCAAACATATCCAGTGAATTAATGAATTTAAAAGAAATCTAAACTTTAATTAATGTTTAATTAAGGTTTTAATAATAAATAAAGGAATAAACTAAAAAATGGAGGTAAAAACATATGAAAAAGAAAATTACAAGTTCAGTTATTGCTGCTTTAATGATAGCAGGTTCAACATCATTTACGACTTTTGCAGCAATGAAGAATGGAACAGTGGTAATAGGGGATAAAGCTTTTGATTTAGGATATGCTAATGACCCATTAAATGTGGCTGAAATCACTAATGCAATAGTTGCAGGTGGAGCAGTTTATGTTAAAGATTTCAATGGAGATTGGATAGATAATATAACAGGACTAGCAGTAGCTGCAAGTATTATACCCGCTGTAGTCTACAAGAATGCTACTGAAACAGTTAACTTTGGCGCATCTGATACAAGCATACCAATTGTCAAGGAAACATCATATCCAAAAACATTTACTAGTATAACAAATGAAATCACAAATATATCTAATTCTGTTTATTTAACAGCTGTAGATCAATATGGAGAAGGTTATAAAATAATAACAGATTCTTCATATAAAGCAACAGCAACAGTAAACGGAATGCCTTTAAGCTCAGCAGAAGTAAAATTAGTTACAGTTAATAATATGGCAAAAGTCACAATAGATAAAACTTTAAATGAAAATGATGCTGTAGTTATAATGTTAGAAAAGTTTGATAAAGATGCTGTATCTACAACTGCTGAATTAGTATCTTCAATAAGCACTAATTACACTGTAGGAAAAGATGTTCCAATAACACCTAAGTCAATTTTATCAGTAACTTCATCGGCAGATACTGTTTTAGTTGGGGATGCGTCAGTAACTTTAAGCGCTGATGTACGGGACCAATATAACAATCCAGCAGATTTATCAGTTGATAAATTAAGATGGATAGTTGAGCAGGGTGGTAACTTACTTGATAGTACTTCTGATTTGAATAGTAGTAAATTAACATTAGATACAACTGGGAACACAGCCACTTTTAAAGCTATAAAAACTGGTACAGTAACTATAAGTGTATATAATATCCTAAATGGTGTTAAAGCTACTTACACAGTTGAAGTAGGAGCAACAAAACTCACAGAGTTAGTGTTAACTTCTGAAAATCCAACAACAAAGTATAATAATGAAGATGTTATATACAATAAAACAACTCAAAACAATGGAGCTTTATTAACTCCTGATATGATTAAATTTAATGTAACGGCTAAAACTAGTGGCCTAGTTTCCAGTGATATAGTAGTTAAAGCATCACTTAAAGGTGGTACTGATGTTTATAAAAACAATATAGTAATCAGTGCTAAAACATTAAAAGCTGGTACATATGAAATTACTCCATATGTAGGAACTTCTTTTGATGCAGAAGGGACTATCAAAGCAGAAAAATTTGATGTAGTAACCACTGTAAATCCGATTGTAACCAAAATTGATGATATTACATTATCAAAACTTAAAGTTGATACAAAACAAACTGCAAATCTAGTAATAAGAAATGCTAATAACGAAGTTATAGATGTGGCAGGTGAGAATGTTACTGCTTTAGTTTATAAAGATGGAATACTATCCAATAATATAATAGTTGAAAAGTTAGATAAAGATGGACAAGTAGCAACCACTGGAGTTGTCAAATCATTAAGGTTTGAGGCTAAGTCTGCTGGAAATTACATAATACGCATAAGCGTGAATGGAACGCTTGCAATTTATGATATATCTGTTTCTGCAGAAGTTACGTCACTTAAGTCTATTGAACTTGGAAATAACATTGTAGATAATACTATAATAGCAAATGCGAAGACACCTGTTTATAGAGTTCTAAGTGTAGTCGACAATGTTGGTGATGAAATAATTCCTGATATTACGAATTGGAGTATTTCCAGCAAAAATGAAGAAAGTGATGTTTCTGGTTTTGCAAGTCTTATTTATTATAAACATGATGCACAAGGGTCTATTGTTGAAGCCGATTTTGCAGATGCCGAGGGGATAGCTTTGAAATTTGATCCTTCCGGAGTGGAAGTTAATAATTACGTTGTTGACTCAACATTAATAGTAACAGTAGGAAATAAAGCAATAGATAAAGTTGATGTAATAAAAGATACATTAAACGTAATTGTAAAAGCCAAAAGTGCAGTAAAATCTATAACGCTTGCAGACGTAAATGTTTTAACAATTCCTGGAGCTACTGTTAAAAAAGAAATAGTTGTCCTTGACCAATATGGAAAACTTATAACAAATCTTGATATGGTGAAAATAGTAGGTGGATCTAATGTTACTGCGAAAGTTACTTATGACGTAGCAGATGAAAAGATGTATATTACATACACAGGTGTAACAAAAGGAACAGACGTTATAGTTGTGGAATCAGTAGCTGATTCTATTATTAAAGCGACTGCGAATGTAACTATTGGTGATAACACGAACATAAATTCAATAGCATTTGATGTTTATAATTACAAAGTATATAACGCCGTTGATGACGATAAAGACCAAACGGTGTCATTAACTTACAAAGTAAATGGCGGAGATATAAACGTTCCGGCAAGTGCAATTAAAGTAACTGCTGATTCAAATTTAGTTACTGTAACTAAAGATGGTTCCACGATAAATGTTGAAGCGAAAGCAAATAATACTACAACTGGTATAGGTGATAAGGATGCAGTTATAACAATAAGCATTCTTACAGCTAACGGAAAAACATCTTCAATAGATTTAACATTCTCTGATGATGTATCCGTGGCTGATAAATCTACAGTTGTAATTAAAGACACTGTTGATGAGAATAAAGCTCAAGACGGAGTGCAACTGATAATTGGTAAAGATAAAGATGGAAATGTTACTCAGGAAACGGCAGGACAGATTACTTTAGTAGGTGTAGATCAATATGGAAATAAAAATGTAGATGTAACAGCTATTACAACTTGGGCTTCTGCTAATGAAGAAGTAGCGGTGGTAAGTACAACTGGGATTGTTACAGCAGTAAAACCTGGTAAAACAATTGTAACAGGTTTCTACAAAGGAAATTTATATACTATAGAAGTTGAAGTGCCAGAAGTAACTAAGTAAAACCGCTTAGTGAATCAAGCAGAACAATATATGGAAATATTCATTAAATATAATAAGTTTAAACAGCCTGAAATGGAGCTAAGCTCTGTTTCAGGCTGTTTTTATTTTTTGAATAAGAAATAATTAACAAACGAAAATATAATATATTATTTTATTATATCAAAAATGAAGTGCAACTATTTGTTAGGTTTAGCGTTATTTAAAGTGGACGAATAAAATTAAAGTTAATTATATGTTTAAGAATTATATGGTATAATTAGTAGTAATTATAATAAATAATGGGATATATGGACCTATTAGGGGGAAGTTAATATGACAAGCAATAATTTAATAGCAAGCAATAATGTAACGACACAAGAAAAAAAGGCTATAAACATAAAGCTGTATCTTAATGATTATGATAAAGGGGTTATGTCAGATTTTCAAAAGGAATTTTTAAAAGAAGAATTAGAGGAACTACCACCACTGGAAGCTGGACAAGTATCTATCAATGGGATATACACCTTTGATATGGGGGATAAAATTGAAGTTAGCGTTTATTTGAGAAATGGGTTGTCAAAACAGATTAATTTTGACAAAGTGCCACTTGTAATTGTAAACAAAAATGGTGATATACTTGCAAAACAAGTTATGGACATGAAAGAGTTCGGTATATTACCTCCACTTTCTGCAAGACCATATAAAGTTTATTTTGATAAGGTTAGCGTATTTGTTGATACAATTTCAAAAGATGATTGGGAAATACAATTTGAAAAATCTATTAGTGCTATAAACACTGTAAAGGTCGAATTTGAAGGATTTCCCGGCAATGTCCATCATGAATTAGAAGGCGCTTTTACAAAATTCTTAAATGAATTACCTTTAATAAAAGCTGGAGATGTTAATATTGAGGTGTTTAAAACATTAAAGTGTTTGGATAATTCTATTGCTATAATTTTCATAATTCGTAATGGTTGTGATAAAGTTATAAAATTAGAAAGATTGCCAATAATAGTTAAGGACAAACAGGGAGAAGTAGTTGCTAGTGGAATTTTTGATATTGAAAATGTAAGTGTGAATCCTCATAAAGCAAAAGTTTATGATTTTACTATAACAGAAAATTATATTGTAAATAAGGACTATGATATAAATACTTGCAAAGTATATTTTAAATCATAGTAAAAGGAGGAAAACAAATGAAAAAGAATTATAAAAAACTAGCAATTTCATTAGTAGTAATTGTGGTAATAATTGCTGGATTTCTACTTATTAACAAAAACTGGAATGATAAGATAAACGCAAATAATAAAACTAAAAACGCTATTAAGACCGAAGGGTTAGATAAAAATGGTGGAACAACAGCAAAAGCAAACTCGACAACCGGAACTACTGGAACTACTGGAACAACTGGAACAACTGGTACAACAGGATCAGTGAATGATAAAACAAGTGCTGGTGAAAAAGTTACTATCGAGCAAGCAAAAGCAGCTGAACAAGCAAAAGTCGAAAGTGCTAAAGAAGGTATTGCAGTATTTATTAAAGCAGCGAATTTTGGATCTATAGCAGATATTTCTATTGATAAAAGTAAATTTGATAGTAGCTATAAAAATTATCAGTTTTTCCAGGGAAATAGTAAAATATCAAAGATTGAGAATATTACAAAAACCGAAACAAATGTGTTCCCAGCACAAGAAGCTGGAACTGTAGTAACAATAAATTTATTGGATAGTAATAATAAAGTCATAAAAAAATTAAATGTAAAATTAAATAGTAAATAATCGATAATAGGAGTGAATTAACATATGAAAAAAAATATTAACAAAAAAACGATTGGTATATTGGCTATTATAATAATTGTCATAGCAATCGCAGGTGTGTTTTACATAAATAATAAACCTAGTAAGACTCAGGCTAGTGCACCGATTACGGCTACAGTAAGAAAGGGAGCTTTTAGTTCTGTAGTAAATGTAGCCCTAACAGATGTAGGGAAAAAACAGTATAAGAATGTTGTAAAATACCAGGTCTTTTATGAAGGAAAGGCTGTTTCACCAAAAACAGAGTTAGGTAAATCAGCTACAGCTTATCCAGCTAGAAAAGAAAATGATAAAGTAGCAATTAAACTTCTAAAATCAGATGATAAAGTGGCATATTCAGTAGATTTGAATTTACAAAAGGCAGAAGTGGTTAAATAAGATTAAGATTTTAGAAAAATAATAAATAGAAGGGGTGAGACAGTCTTAAAAACTATCTTACCCCTTCTATTTATCACTTCTTTTATAAAAAGTTACACATATAATAAAAAGCTAATCGATGCTAAGTATTTTAAAGGTATCATCCACAGGAGTAATATTACCTGCGTCTCCAGCTGAATACGTGCTTACGATACCAGTTGCATTTTTATAAGTTACGCTAGGAACTATGCTAGCGGTTACTGTTTTAGCAGTGCTATTATTAATCCATATTTCATCAAAACCTTTAACATACACAATGCCACCAGTAAGTACAGCTGCACTAATTTCAGCTTGATTTTTAGAATCATTAGCATAGCTAAGTGCGTAAGCTTTGCTTCCAATAACTACGGTACCACCAGGCATCGCCACTCCAGCTGCATAAGTTATTATTCCAGATATAGTAGAAAAAGCTGCTATAAATAATGCAACATAAAGAATTTTTTTTCTCTTCATAAGTTTATTCCCCCTTTTATTTAAAAGTTTTACTCCATATATATATAGTTTTCAAATAATATGAATTTTTATGTAATTTTGTTGCTCACATGTATTACGGTTTGGTTAGTGATTTAGTTTCAATTATTTAAACATATCTTTCTTATTTAAGAAATAAATTACAATTATAACTAGAAGTCCAATTAGTGCAACCACATACCAAAATCCTAAGCCTACATCAGAAACACCGAAGGGTATTCCAGTTACATTCATACCAAATAGCCCGGAAATCATATTAGGTATAGCCATAACTATGGTAATAGCAGCCAAAAACTTCATTACTACATTTAGTTTATTTGATATAACTGAAGCATAGGCAGCCATGGTTCCTTTTAAAACGTTACTATAAATAGTACACATCTCTATTGCTTGTCTGTTTTCAATAATAACATCCTCGAGTACGTCTTGATCATCATCATATTTATCAAGAATTTCAAGTTTAAGCATTTTTTCTAGGGTAATTTCATTTCCTTTTAAAGAGGTAGAAAAATATACAAGAGATTTTTCCAATGCTAATAATTGAATAAGCTCTTTATTTCTCAAGGTTTTATGTAGTTGTTTCTCAACTAAGGAACTTTTTTTATCAATTTGTCTTAGGTATATTAGATAATACTTTGCTATTCTATATAAAATTTGGAGCATGAATCTTGAACGTTTATAGGTATAAAAGGAGCCGATTTTTCCTTCAGCAAAATCTAATAATATTTTACAGTTCTTCAAACAAACTGTGATTATTACTTTTTCAGTGTAGATCATAGCTATAGGGTAAGTGTCGTAGGTTAAAGAATTATCATCCATATCTGTAAAGGGAATATCTAAGATGATTAATGTACAATCTTCTATATCAATACGAGAGGTTTCTTCTTCATCCAAAGCAGCCCTTAAAAAATCCATAGGTGCATTAGTATTTTTAGATACGAATATTAATTCTTCATCTGATGGATCTATCAGGTTAATCCAACAACCTGGTTCTATATTTTCCAGTCGTGACAACTGATTGTTTTCAGTACTGCTATATATTGAAAGCATCACAACACCTCCTTGTATAATTTCATTTATATTATAGTCTATAAAAGCAGACATATACAAGAAATAATTAATTAAATAAATTTTTGAAAAACCATATTAAATTATCTCCTGCGGAGCTACAATTAACGACTTCAGAAGGAGATTTAGACTCCCACTGAAGTTTTATTTTTGTTGTAGTATGTGATTCCCTTATAAAAGTGGGAGATTTTCCTTCTAAAATGTCGTTAAAGTGGTAAAGCATAGTTGACAAGAAAGGCTGAATAATTGATAATGGTAGATGGAAAGTTATACACATAAATTCTAATAATATGAATAGTAATAAATGAAATAGATTAAAATATTTCAACATATTATTGAGGGAGTTGTGTGTATTTATGGATATATACCCATTATTTATAATAGCATTAGCGCTATCTTTAGATGCTTTTGGAGTAGCCTTGTGTATAGGTTTAAATAGTAAAACTAGATTTGAAAATAAGGTTTGTTTTATTATTTCTTTTGCATTTTTTCAATTTTTGTTATCATATATAGGGGCTTATGTCGGATTTCTTTTTAATACATATGTAGCTTCAATGCCAACCATAATTGGTGGTATGATTATATCCATAGTTGGAGTGGTTATGATTAAAGAAGGTTTTGATAACAAGGGAAAGTGTCCATTACTTAAACCTAAAATGTATTTTATTTTAGGGATATCAGTAAGTATAGATGCTATGGTTGTAGGATTTACGGTATTAAATAGTATAACAAAGGTTATATTATTAAAAGATACATTATTTATTGGGGGAGTAACTCTAGTGATGGTGACAATGGCATTTATAATTTCTAAATATTTGAAGAAAATAGAGGTTATAAGTAAATATGCAGACTACATTGGAGGAATAATCTTAATATTTTTTGGACTGAAGATGATGTTTTTTTAAAAGAAAGGATGGATAAATATGTTAGAAAAATTAAAGGGTTTAAATTCATTTAAGGCATTTGAATATTTTAAAGAGATGAACAAGGTTCCAAGAGGTTCTGGAAATGAGAAAGGTATTAGTGATTATCTTGTAAACTTTGCAAAAGAACATAATTTGAAAGTTATCCAAGATTCAACTTTAAATATTATAATTAAAAAGCCGGGAACTATTGGATACGAGAATGCTCCCAATATAATAATTCAAGGTCATATGGACATGGTTTGTGAAAAAAACATAGATTCTAAACATGATTTTTTAAAGGACCCAATTGAATTTATTGTAGAAGGTGATTTTTTAAGAGCTAATGGAACAACACTCGGCGGTGATGATGGTATTGCAGTTGCCTTTGGTCTTGCTGTTTTGGCTTCTACTGACATTCCTCATCCCCCAATGGAGTTATTAGTAACTACTGAGGAAGAAACGGGTATGGGTGGAGCTCAGGCATTAGATCCTAAGAATTTAGATGGAAGAATATTAATAAATATAGATTCAGAAGAAGAAGGAAAACTTTTAGTAAGTTGCGCAGGTGGCGTACGTGAGAAGATAAAGCTTCCAATAATTTGGGAAGAATCAGATAAAAGCTTTGTATGTTGCGAAGTAAAACTAAGAGGTTTAAAAGGCGGTCACTCTGGAATGGAAATTAACAAAGAGAGAGGAAACGCTAACAAGATTATGGGACGCTTTTTAATGGATTTAAGATCAGTTATAGATTTCAAAATAAATTCTATAAACGGCGGAGCTAAAAATAATGCGATTCCTCGTGATGCTAATGCTGTTATATTGTTTAGGGGAAATGATAAAGTTACAATTATGGATAAAGTGAAACAGTGGAATTCTACACTTAAAAATGAGTTAAATACAATTGATCCAAATGTGGATTTAACAATGGAAATAATGAAAAATAAAGTAGATAAAATTTTTTCACAGGACACAGCTACAAAAGCGCTTCAAATACTTTTTCTTATTCCAAATGGAGTTAAAAGCATGAGCACTGCTATTAGTGGATTAGTGCAAAGTTCAACTAACATAGGAGTTCTTATTACCAGTAATGAATTTATAGAATTTGACTCTGCTATAAGAAGTAGTGTAAAAACTTTAAAGAAAGCAATAGCTGATGAAACTATAGTACTTGCAGAAATGGTAGGAGCAACTATTGAATTTGAATCTGATTACCCAGAGTGGCAATATAATCCGGATTCTAAGATAAGGACAGTACTTGAAAAAGTATATAATAATTTATACGGTAAGAAACCTGAAATAGCAGCTATACATGCAGGTCTTGAGTGTGGATTATTTAGTGAAAAATTTGGAGGTAATCTTGATCAAATATCTTTTGGACCTAATATTTATGATGTTCATACACCAGGTGAACACCTAAGTATTTCATCAACAGATAGAATGTGGGATTACTTAATAGCAATTTTAAAGGAAATAAAATAATGTAATAGGGTGATGTAAATGGATGTAATTTCATATTTAAAAGAGAATAATATTAGGATTACTAAAGCAAGAAAAAGCATTCTAGAGATTATACTTCGTAGTAGTGAAGCTATAAACGCAAATCTTATATATGAATTACTTGATAAAGATGACATAAAAATAGATTTGTCAACAATATACAGAACCCTAGATTTGCTAGAGAATAAAAATATTTTAAATAAATTTGATTTGGGTAATAATATGTATAACTATACTATAAATAATAATGCTCACAAACATATAATTGAGTGTGATTTATGTCATAAGAGAATGGTTATAGACTGCCCAATACCACAAATAGAAGAACAAATAAAAGCAAAGACGGGAATAACGCTTACTGAAAGTCATGTTATTTTAAAAGGCGTTTGCAGGGAATGCAAAGACTTTAAAGAAGTTAAAGTCTTTAAAGAATTTAAAGAATAAGAAAGGATGGTTTTATGCAATTTTCTTCATTGGTACTAATGGAAATAGATAAAGATACTAAGCAATTTGTTCGAGAACTTGGAAGTTATGAAGCTTCCCAAGGTGCAGAATATGTTACAAAATTAAATTACTCCGGAGAATTAATCAACTTGACTTTTGATACTCAAGTGGATGTTTTGGAGTGGCAATATACCGCAATTTATGATTATTTTAATGAAGAACCTTTTAGATCTAAAGGTTATATTATTGAAGCCGTAGATGATGAATATAATCCGACATGGCTGGTTAAGTTCAAATATTCTGATGAACACACAGTTGTTCGCGAAGCTATAATTGAAATATGTGAATTAATAAAACAAGAACTCAAAGAAGTTTTTATAAAAATTAAGGAAAAAGAAGAAGAATATAAATAGATATTCAAAGTTTTAAACTTATAAAAAATAATTAACTAATGAAAAAAAATTAGAGGTGCGTATGAGACTTGAATTTATTGATAGGGTTAAGGTTGATGAAATTATAGGGAAAAATATATTTTCAAATGATGGAAGCATATTGCTAAGAACAGGAGTTAAATTAACTAAAGTATATATCAAAAGACTTAAAAAGTTAGGAGTTTTTTATGTATATGTAGAGGATTCTAGGCTGGATGATATATCAATAGAAGACGAGAAGTTATGTGATTTAAAAGCAATAACCATACAGAATATGGCTAAAATTATGAAAAATGTAACTGGAGGAAATAAAAAAGAGACCCAAAATTCCTTATCAGTTGTTACAGATCTAGTTAATTATGTTATTAAATTAGGTGATGTAAATAAAAGTTTATACGATATTCAAACTCATGACAACTATACGTACCTTCACTCTATAGATACTGGAATTATGGCGATTTTTCTAGGTATTTCAATGGATTTTTCAGAAAAAGAATTGAAGCAACTAAGCGTAGGTGCTATCCTTCATGATATAGGTAAAACTAAAATTGATAAAGGTATCATAAGCAAACCAAGTGAATTAACTAGTTTAGAATTTGAAGAAATTAAAAAACATCCTATATATGGAAGAGAATTGTTGGAAAAAGACTTTTCAATGCCACTGGAAGTTTTAGAAGCAGTGGAACATCACCATGAAAGAGTTGATGGAAGTGGGTATCCTTATGGGCTTATTAAAAATCAAATTTCTAAGTTTGCAAAAATAATTGCTGTTTGTGATGTTTATGATTCAGTAAGTAATGATAGATGTTATAGAGAAAAATTTAATCCTAGCGATGCCTATGAGTTAATTTTAGCAGGCAGTGGAAATTATTTTGATGAAGAAGTAGTGAAAAATTTCAAAAAAACATTTTCAGTATTCCCATTAGGAGTTTGTTTAAAACTATCAAACGGTGTTGAGGGATATGTAATTAAGCAAAATAAAAATTTTCCCGATAGACCTGTAATAAGAGTGCTTTATGATAATGAAAGTAGGAAACCAATAAAATTTTATGAAATAGATTTGCTAAAGTCCCATAATGTTGTAGTTAAGTCAGTAATCTAAGAAAAGGAATTAAGGTAAGATATGAAAGATAAAAATATAAATATCATTATAAATGGTATGACGAGGCAACATGGATATTTATTAGAGGATATAAAAAGTAAGAATAACAATTCTGATATGTGGACAGTGAGCAAAGATATTAGTGGAGTGTTATATCGGGTAATATTTATGACTGAGAAAGAGTTACATCAATTAATGTTGTATGATATTCCAAATGATAAAAACAATATATATGTATTATTGTTTGAAGGTGAAACCGACAAAGATGAGGTGGCAAAAGCTCTTTCGTCAAGTAACATATTAGAAAAACCAATAATTAGAGTGAATATATCAGAAAAAAAAGTGAACTATTCTGAAAATGTAAATATACAAGTAGTTAACGAGATAGCAGCAGTGATGAGTAATAACAATTTATATGTTAAAAATCAAAAGATAAATATCAGTGATAAACCGGTTATTACTATTGGAATTATATGTATAAACATTGTGATGTATATAATTACAGCTTACTTGAGTTTAGCTGCGCAAGGTAGCATTTTTAATAGTGATACTAATGTTTTAATTTTTCTTGGGGCTAAGGTTAATAATCTTATTTCACAAGGCCAGTATTTTAGACTTTTCACATGTATGTTTTTGCATGGTGGAATTGTGCATATAGGCGTCAATATGTATTCACTTTATGCTATTGGACCAATGGTTGAGAGGGTTTACGGAAAGGCAAAATATATTGCTATTTATTTTGTGTCTGGAATATGCGCATCTGTATTTAGTTATATATTTTCAACAAGTGTATCTATTGGGGCATCTGGAGCGATTTTTGGATTACTCGGAGCTGTACTTATTTTTGCAATTAAGTCTAAAGGGAAAACTGGAAGTGGTTTTATAAGAAGTATTTTATCAGTTATATTTATAAATATATTCATAGGAGCCACTCTACCAAATATTGATAATTTTGCACATGTGGGTGGACTTCTTGGTGGTATGATTGTATCGTTTTTGGTAGCTTTTAAATCAGAAACTTAATAAAGACTTTTTGAAAAAATATTACAGGTAATAATTAAAGAGGCACATACAAACAAATAACAAAGCTTATACACAAGCTTTGTTATTTGTTCGTATGTGCCCAGAAATTTGCAAATAAAATTATAAAATTCCTACAAATTTCAATATTATTATTATAACAACTACCAAACCTATTAACTGAAGCATTAAAAATACCTCCTTATTTTATGTTACTCATTTCTACAAATCATTTAAATTCAAACAGTTTACGCAACTCCATTATTTCGATTACTTCCAATAATGCTCGCAAAATCTTCATAATATATTGTTTCTTTTTCGATTAATAGTGATGTAATAGCCTCTAAAGATTCTTTTTCATCAGTGAGAATCTTTTTAACATCTTCATATAATTCTGTAATTAAATTCTTACATTCTAAAAATACAGCTTCTTGATTTGTAAATCCTGATTCACTTAGCTTGTTCATAGTAAGTAGACCTAAGGATTGACCCATTCCGTATTCTGTTATCATATTTGCTACAATATGAGTGCTTCTTTGCAAATCATTATAAGCACCAGTAGTTACATGGTCTTCTCCAAAAATAATTTCTTCTGCAGCTCTACCACCTAAAAGTACCATTATTTTTTTCTTTAAATGTTCTTTGTTCTGATATAATGTGTCTTCTGGAATACTTAGTGTATAACCGCCTGCACCTTTGGTAGTTGGGATTATAGTTACCTTAGATACTTTATCATTTGGTAACATCTTAAGTGAAATCAGAGCATGTCCTGCCTCGTGGAAGGCGGTTATTTTTCTATCCTCCTCTTTAATGTAATCCCTATCAACTTTTTCATAACCAGCTAGCATTATTGAATACGCTTTATCCATTTGTTCATTTCCAATAAATACAGCATTGTCCTTACATGCAATAATAGCAGCCTCATTAGTTAAATTCTCAAGCTTTGCACCTGAAAATGATGTTGTTTTATGTGCCCATTCTGTATAGTCTATATCCTTAACAGGCTTATTTTTAAGGTGAAGTTTTAAAATTTTCTCCCGAGCAGATACATCAGGTAATGTAACTTCAATATGTCTATCAAAACGACCCGGTCTTAGAAGAGCCTCGTCTAGCATATCAAGCCGATTAGTTGCTGCAATTACAATTATGCCCTCTGTTTCATTAAAACCAGACATTTCCGTTAAAAGAGCGTTAAGTGTTTGATCTTTTTCGTCAGATCCGCCACCGCGTCCATTATCTCTTTTTTTGCCTATTGCATCAATTTCATCAATAAAGATAACTGCCCTACCTTGACCTCTTGCTTTCTTAAATAAACTTCTAATCCTACCAGCACCAACCCCTACATATATTTGAACAAAATCAGACCCGGATACTGCATAAAAAGGTACATTTGCTTCTCCGGCAACGGCTTTTGCTAGAAGTGTTTTACCAGTCCCTGGATCTCCATATAAAATTACTCCTTTTGGCATTCTAGCACCATAAGCGGTATATTTTTCAGGATTTTTAAGAAAATCTACTACATCTTGTACACTATCTTTAGCTTCCTCATTACCTGCTACATTTTCAAAGTTAAAACCTATATCCTCAACAGCTGTAACGTCTAAATTAGTAGCTGAGAACATACTTTTCGACTTTCTCTTGGTAGTTTTGAAGGTCATAATTCCTAGTGCTATGAGAGAAATAACAAATCCAGAAATTGAAGCTATTTCAGCGGGATTTGTTAGAGTCTGCTCAGAAACATTTATTCCATCCTTAAGCAATACATCTTTGAAATTGTCAGTTCTTGGATTATCAGTCTCATAAATGGTACCATCTTTAAGTTTAACTTGAATTCTAGGAGAGGTTGTTACGTACACAGTTGAGATTATGTTTTTTGAAGTATCTTTAAGAAAATCAGTGTATTTTTTATTTGTAGATACTTTAAAGGTATTACTTATAAAAATCAAAAATATTAATGAAAAAACAGCAGTTACAATAGGGATAAAAATATATTTGTTTTTAATTTTATTCATATGATAGAAGCAAGAAAACCACTATACTTTTAGAGTAGTGTGGATTTCGCTTCATTCACCATCCTTTCATTTAATATATTTTTCTTTGTTTTCGATAATTGAAAATGTTTAATTATAATTTTGTTGAAATAATTTACAAATTTTATATGTTATGCAAAACACATAACGCGAATATCAACTTATATGAGTTATTATAGTATTTTTTTGTAGTCTTGTCCAACGAACCTAATAGAATTTGGAAATGTAAATAATGTAAGAAATAATTGATAAATATATTATTTGTTGTATAATTTATTTATAATAGTTTTAGGGGTAGGGGATAATATATCTATGTTTTAACATATGGCGTAGATTTTAAAAAGGAGAACAGATAAAATGGGAAAGAAAGTTTATGCAATAAAGGAAGGATTTAATGCTAGTACTAACGAGAAAATAGAAAATAAAATAGTTGGCACTTGGGCAGAGTGTCTAAAATATGTTAAAGGAGTAAAAGGTGCTAAATATAAAAGCTTTGAGGACCCAAATGATGCTAAAGAGTTTTTAAAGGGTGCTTCAAATGTTTTTAATAAAATAGATGATAATCACCCAAAAGATTGCCTTCATGTTTATGTTGATGGAAGTTATAATTCAACCACTGAAGAATATTCTTATGGGGTGGTAGCTGTGCGTAACAGTATAGTTCTACATATAGAGAGCGGGACTAGTAAAAGTGATTCAGCGAAAAATATAAGACAAATAGCAGGGGAACTAGAAGGCGCAGTAAAAGCCTGCCAGTATGCTTTATTAAAGGGGGAAAAGAAAGTAGTAATATTTCATGATTATGTTGGAATATGTTACCATGCTACAGGGTTTTGGGAGAGAAAAGAAGAATCATCAAAGGAATATTACAAGAAAATGCAAGGACTTATGAAGAGCGGATTAGAAGTTATATTTGTTAAGGTGGATAGCCACACTGGAGATTTGTTTAACGAACTTGTTGATGAAAAATGTAAAGAACAATTAGGGATAAAGTCAGATAAGGTTGTGGAAAAATGGTTGCTTAAAAATATTATAAATGTAGCCAGTGAGGATGTAAAAGAAGAAATTCTAAAAATAGCTCCTAGTGGAGAGAACAATATAATTGTAAAAAATTCAAAGGATAAGAAAATTAAAGAGGAAAATAATGAAGAAATTAAAGAAAAAACAAAAGAAAAAATAAAAAAATATTCATTTAATGATATTATTAATGAATACAACTTAAATCCAGGAGATATAAGTAGTTTAATAAAGAAGCTAAGCAGCGCTGAGAAAACAAAGTTTATTACTTATTTATTAGAACTAATCAAGTAAATAAATATATGGATATAATACAAAATATGGAGGTAATATATTGGGTAATATTTTTAATAACAAAATGATAAAACCATATTTGTATCTATGTGACAATATTATAACAGAGGTTAATAAAGAATTTCTTAATTTTACAGGGTATACATCAGTTGAATTGTTAGGTAAAACTCTTATAGAAATTTGTCATATGCTGAAAATCAATCTTTTGAAATTACCTCAGAATATAAGTTGCAAGTACTTAGGATACATATTCACAAAAACTCTTGAAGTACGTGACGTCACTATATCATTTTTTGATGGTGGTAAAATTAATGAAAGAAAATATACTTTTTCCAAAAGACCAAATTCTAAACTTAATGATAAACTCATTTTTGTGGAACAATCATTTTTAGATAACATATCAGGTACAGCTGTTTACAGTGTTCCAGATTTAATATTGCTTAAGGCAAATCAAAAATATATTGATTTAATAGATTCAAATTTTGAAAAATATAGTGATACTTTAGGTAGACCTATAGGAGAAATTGTAAAGGATTTTGTAGGTAGCCAAGCCGAACTTATCTATAACTCTATTTTTAGTTCGCAAAAAAGTAGCTATATAAAGGAAATCGTATTTAATAATTCAAAGGAAGAAATAACTTATTGGAGGTTTAATCAAACAGCTATATATGAAAATGGAAAGATGAAATACATATTTGAAATCGTGACTGAGGTTACTCAGAGGGTTTTTGAAAATCAGAATTTGGAGAGGAAAAATAAGATAATTAACCAGCAAAAGCAGCAGCTAGAAGAACATAACTCGCAGCTAGTTAGTATACTTGAAAATTTATCTGAGGGAGTAATGTTTGCTGATAACAAAGGTGAGCTTATAATGGTAAATTCAGAAGCAAAGAGGTTTATTTATCAATCAGGTAAGGGAGTTACACTAGGGGAAGCGCTAAAAGACACTAAAGTATTTGATATGGTGGGAAATGAGATACCATTTGAAAACTTTCCATCGGTTAGAGCATTAAGGGGTGAAATAGTAAAAAGCGTTAAAATATTTGTATGTCATCCTCATAAAGAATATTTTGCTGAAATAAGTTCAATACCGATTTATAATTCCCTTGGAAAGTTAACAATGATAGTATCGTGTTTTCATGATATTACAGAAACAATAAATCAATCTAGAAAAATTGAAGAACAGAAAAAGGAACTAGAGGCTATCATAGAAAACATTTCCGATTCTATTGCTATTTTTGATAGTAAAGAACAGTATACGTTATTAAACAAAACATCCAGAGAAATGTTTTTCTCTTCTTATGACAATATGAATAATATAGGTGATGGATATAAACCATCTGACTTTTATGATCCTTATGGAGATAAAATTGATCCTGAAAATATTCCAGCTCGTAGGGTTATGAGAGGTGAAAAATTTAAGAATATGAGAGTAACAGTAAAGTCCCCTTATAAAAATCTACAATTGGATATTAGTGGAACTCCTATTTATGATAGTAAGGGGAAATTTACTTTAGGTGTGCTTTGTAGCAAAGATATGACAGACTATTTTAAACATGAAGAAATTATAAGAAGCAGATATGAATTTTTAAATAGGATGGTAAATACTTTTGATTTACCTGTTCTTAGATTATCCAATCTAGATTTATTAATTGTTGATATTAATAAAAAGGCATTTGATATAATAGAGTTACTCAAACCTGAGGTTAAATCAATGGATGAATTAAAAAATAAAAAAGTTGAAGATTTATATGAAAACTTTAAATCAAGTGAATATTATAAGTGTATTAATGAAGTGTTAAAAGAAAAAAGAATTAAGTATATGAATAAAAAAAATGTTTTGCTAAATGGGAAACAGGTATATTGGAATATTGTATTTGAACCTATGCTTGAGGTTAATGGAGAAATTAGGGAAATAATAATTTTAATAATAGATGTTACTGCTGAAATAGAATCTAATATGGTTATGGAAAAAGCACTAAAACAACAGGGAGAGTTTCTTGTTAATGTATCTCATGAACTTAAGACACCACTAAATATTATATTTGCCACTGCTCAGTTATTTAATATGTATTGCGAAAGTGGATCCCTAGACGAGAAAAAGGATTCCATTATTAAATATATAGAATCAATTAAACAAAATTCCAACAGATTATCTAAAATTATTAATAATATAGTTGATTTGTCAAAAATTGAAGCAGGATTTTTTAAATTAAATCTATCTAATAGCAATATAGTTGAAGTTGTAGAAGAAATAGTGGTATCTGTAACCGACTTTACTTACAGTAAAGGCTTAAATATTATTTTTGATACGGATGTTGAGGAAAATATCATTGCTTGTGATACAGAAAAGATAGAGAGAATAGTATTAAATCTTATTTCAAATGCCATAAAATTTTCGGACATTGGTGATGAAATATTCGTTGAGGTTAAGAAAAAAAATGAATTTGTTGAAATATCAGTTAGAGATAATGGAATTGGCATTAAAGAGGAATATTTGGATATGATATTTCATAGGTTTAAGCAGGTAGATAAATCGCTATCAAGAAATGCAGAAGGTACAGGTATTGGCCTTAGTTTAGTTAAGTCCATTGTAGAATTACATGGTGGTACTATTTATGTGGAAAGTGAATTTGGAAAAGGAAGCAAATTTACAGTAAAACTACCGTCAATAATGGTACTTCATGAAAACATGATCTATAGTAGCAATGTGAGAAGTATAAATGAAAATATAAGAGTAGAACTTTCAGATGTTTACTCATAACCATATTATTTAAGATATTTTATAAAAATTTTACTATAAAAGAGTGAAAATATTCACTCTTTTTTTTGCATTAGATGTTATTTAAAAAATACATTAATTAAACTAAAAATGCACATGCTATAAAGAATAAATAAATAAAGAGAGGATGTGTAAATTATGCAAAACAAATTTATATCAACAATTACAGCAGGTGCAATAATTGGAGTAGCAGCAGGTGTAATGTTAATTCCGAATATGGACAGAAATACAAGAAGAAGAGCTAAAAGAACTGGCAAAATGGTTATGAATATGGCAGGCGATATGTATGATAGCGTAAAGGACTATATCTTATAAAAAAATTAAAAGACTCCAAACTATATTAATAAATATGGTTTGGAGTTTATTTAGTTAATTTAGTTTAATTTTGTTTAATTTTGTTCGTTGAAAATTCAAAATTTGTTCATGAAATTAGAAATATATAGGCAATCTATGTTATAATTAAATAAAATTGTCTAAGATTGTTTAAATTAATAATATTTTAGGTAGATGAATAAAGACTAATATATAAACTTGTTGTTTATTTGAATGTGTTTTGTACATTACCATGTTGTAAAGGAAGAGTGATTATGGAAATATTGTCTTTAGGGGAAAAGATAAAGAGGAAAAGAAAAGAGCTGAATATGACATTAAAAGACCTTGCGGGAAATAGAATAACACCAGGACAAATTAGTCTTGTTGAATCTGGAAAATCTAACCCGAGTATGGATTTATTAGAATATTTGGCAAGTACTTTAAACACAGCAGTTGAATACCTTATGGAGTCAGAGGAAGCTCAAGCAGAAAAAATATGTTTGTTTTATCAAAATATTGCTGAAGCACTTATTTTAAATAATGATTTAGTGCAGGCTGAGCAAAACATTGACAAATCTATATTTTATTCTGAAAAATACAAGTTGGAATATAGAAAAGCCAAAAATTTATCTCTAAGAGGGGATATATATATGGCTAAGGACGATATTGCGGCAGCTCAAGAGGTTTTTCTTTCTTCAAATGTAATCTTTATTAAAAATAATTCTTATGAAGAAATAATTAGAACTTTTCTAAAACTCGGTAAAATAACACTTAAACTTAAGGGTTATCAGTCGGCTTCAAGTTATTTTAGACAAGGCGAAAAGGTCTTTATGGACAATCAAATGGGAAACGATTTTTTATTAGGTGAAATATATTATTACATTGGTTATACATGTTTTAAATTAGGAGATATGGAAAAAGCTGTAAGATACTCTTATTTAGCTCAGGAAAAGTTTAAGCAAATAGATAATAAAAAAGAATATGCTAATTCACTTTTATTGTTAGCATATGAATATAATAAAAAAAGTGATGTAGTGAATGCTATAAAATATTCTTTAAATACATTGAAAGTGTTTAATGAAGTTAACAATTTAATTTATGTATCAGAGATAGAAAACAATTTGGGAAGATTGTTTTATGAATTTGAAAACATGGAAGAATCTTTTATACACTTAAATAAAGCTAAGGAAATTAGAGAAAAGACTAATGACATAAAGTTAATAGAAACCTTAGCAAATATTTGTGAAAATCACATTAAGCTTAAGTCAGTAGATAAAGCGAAAGAAGCTTTAAAAAATATTCTAGAATATATAGAAGACGGTAATTATAAGGCCTTATATCATTATTATTTATTAAAATATAGAGTAGATTTATTAGAAGGCAATAAGGATGAAGCAGAAAAAACTTTATTACAAGCACTAAATTTTGTAAAAGAACAAGATCAAATAAAAGAAGCTGCTGAAATATCTATAATGATTGGAAAGTTTTATATTGAAGGTGGTAGAGCAACAGACGCGGCTAAATATTTAAATGAAGGCGTGGAATTATTTACGAAATTGGGAATAATCAAGTGATTTAAGTATAACTATTTTATGAATAGGGATGAACAAATAATAACAAGCATATTTACTTATTATTTATTTGTTAGACCCTTTAATTCATAAATTAGATATTTAATCTGTGGATAGGTGATGAAGATGAAAATATTATCAACGGGAGAAAAGATAAAAAGAAGTAGAATATATAAGGGGTATACCTTGAAAGAGATATGCGGTGATAAAATCTCAGTATCTAAAATGAGTTGTATAGAAAACAACAAAGTCATGGCGGAATCTTGGATACTAGAACTTATAAGTGAAAAATTGGACATAGATATTGAATATTTAAAAGAAAATGTATTAGAGCAAGTTCAAGAAAATATTAATATTTTAAAAAAGTATGATGATAAAAACATAGATTTTGAAACTAAGGTATCCTATAATTTAGAGTTTGCTGAAAAATATAATTACTACGACTTAGCTATTGAGCTAATACATATGTTGTTTAATTTTTATTTAGATAAAAGAGATTTTGAGAAAATCCAATCAATTACTTCCAAGTATTATGATTTACATTTACAAGCATCCTTAGAGGATAACAAATTAAATTACTATATTGACATGGCAAGACATTTATATATAAAAGAAGATTATCTCCAGGCTTCCAGCTATTATTGTAATGTACGAAAGGGGTTAAGCGAAAGTAAAATTCCTAATTATAAAAAATTAATAATAGTTACTTATAATGAGGCTGCTTGTAATATTATGTTGAAAAATTATAAGAACGCTTTTGAGGTAGGAAAAAAATTATTGGATTTGGTTAAGCACGTGGATACAGATCTTAAAGCGGCCGAGATATATCATATGCTTGCTATATTATCTATAAGAATGAAGAATGGCAAGTTTGAGATATATGAAAAAAAATCTTATGAGCTATATAAAGATGAAACTTCTAGTAAGGCAATGGCCATTTTTAATTATGGTTCAACAATGTTTGACTGTAATATGCGTGAGCGTGCAGTTGAATATGTAAATAAGGGGTTAAGCTGCTATCCTAAAGAAGATAAGATAGGGTTAGTTAGTTTTATGCTGGAATGTATTAAAGAACTTATCAGAAATGACGTTATAGATTTGGCACAAACTATTTCTGACGAAGTGTTAAACTATGCAATTGATTTAGATGATATAAAATTCATTGAAAAAAGCTATTATTATAAAGCTATTATTCTTGATAAACAAGGGAAATCAGCTAATGCAGAGATATATATGAATTTATCTTTAGATTCTCTATTCAAATTTGGTAAAAAGCAAGATATATATGCGCGTTACTTAGAAATGGGAAGTATGTACCATAAACTGTGTAATGTAGCTGATTCTATAAAGTATTTTAGTTTAGCTATAAAACTTGAAAAAAAAATGTAGGTTTGGAATTTAACCAAACCTACATTTTTTTTTCGAGTTTTATTTTTTTAATCTTTTTTATTAAAGTAAATTATGTGGATTTTAATTCTCTATTTATTATAAATTCCTTGGCTTTAATTTCTAAAGTATCATCTAAAGAAGTTAAAGCTACTTCGCTATATTTATTGTTTAAGGCAAGAGAAAGTATCCTGTCGGCAAGCTCAGGGTTTTTAGATAAAAGAGAACCATGGAAATAAGTACAGAAGGTATTTTTATAAACACAACCCTCATAACCATCTTCACCGTTGTTGCCATATCCAACTTTAACTTTTCCAAGTGGATTTAGACCATTAATATAAGTTCTTCCAGAATGGTTTTCAAATCCTACATAAGTTTCATCAAAAACTTCATTATGAATAATTGTGTTACCTATAAAACGCTTTTCTCCACCTTTTGTATAAATATCCAAAATACCAAGTCCCTCAAGTTGTACGCCGTCTGGTGTAGTATAATATTTCCCAAGCAATTGATAACCACCACAAATAGCTAAAAATACTTTTCCACTTTGTATATAGTCATCTATTGCAGATTTTTTGAATTCTATTAGGTCTGGTGAAACTATAGCCTGTTCATAATCTTGACCTCCACCGAAAAATACAATATCATAATCGTCAGTAATAAACTCATCACCCATAGATACATTAACAATGTTTACTTTAATGTCACGTGATTCGGCTCTGTGTTTCAATATTAAAATATTCCCTACGTCTCCATACACATTCAATAAGTCAGGATATAAATGACAAATATTAATTTCCATATTCTATTAGTTACCTCACATTCTAAGTTATATTTTTTATATTACCAAATTTTATCTATGTAGCCTTTAACGTGTAAAAATTTTCTTAAATTTATCATGGCGGTATATGTAGCTAGTATATAAACTATTTCCCCGTTACAACCCTTAATTTCATTAAGCAAGGTTTGTTCGTCGTTACAAAGCAGGAAGGAATCTGATGAAAATCCAGCGACTTTAAGTCTTATTGCCATATCGTAGAGGCGTATTCCAGATATCATAATTTTATCAATATTAAGATCAGTTAAACGTTCAAAATTTACATCCCAAATCCAAGAGACATCTTTCCCATCTGCATAGTTATCATTTAATAGAAGAGATAGATTTATTTTTCTCTTATCCAAATTTATAGTGTTTACAGCCTCGTCATAACCAGCTGGATTTTTAACTAATATTATTTTAACCTCTATACCTTCAATATTTAAGGTTTCCTGTCTACCAAAACTGCTAGCTACGGTTTTAAGAGATTGCTCTATAATATCATCTTCAATTCCTAGTTCTTTAGCTATGGAGTATGCACATAGAGCATTATAAATATTATAAGTTCCAGGTTGGTTTATGTAATACTCCTTATTATTAATAAAAACAGTGGAACCACTGGTATTTATATCAACAATTTGATCTACGAAGTATGTAAGTTCCGGACGTTTATATCCACAACTCGTGCAATAGAAATCACCTAAATGGTTGTAGGTAATAAAATTATATTGATAAGGAGCCTTGCAGACTGTGCAAAATTTAGCATCTGCATTAATATCTACAATTTTATTTTCATTAACCTGAACACCAAAACCATAGTATTTTATATCATTTTTAAGATTTAAGTTTCCAAGTAAGGATTCATCCCCATTAAAAACAAGTGTTGAACCTGGAACTTTTTCGATGCCCACCAGGATTTTTTTTAGAGTTGTATACACTTCTCCATATCTGTCCATTTGATCTCTGAATAAATTGGTAATAGTAATTATTTTTGGGGTTATATATTCAGTTACAAATTTAAGATTTGCTTCATCTACTTCTATAACAGCAATTTTTTTCTCAGTTGATTTTTTAAAAGAATAATTTGAGATAAAACATGCGACTATTCCTGTATACATATTTGCACCGGTATTATTGGTAATCACTGGTTTATTACTAGCTTTTATTATGTTGTAAATCATACTTGTTGTTGTAGTTTTACCATTGGTACCAGTTATGAGTATAACATCATAATTATTAGCGATAATTTTTAAAATATCTTTATCAAGTTTTAAGGCGATTTTTCCAGGGAAATTTGTTCCACCTTGGAATAAAAGCTTTGATAATTTCATAATAAACTTGGAAACTAATATACTGAGTAACGACCGAATTTTAATTTTGAACACATCCTTTAATTGTAATTCTATACTTAGTTATTATTATTGACATTTATATAGAAAAACTTATCACTTATTTTAAAACCTATATTTCAAAAGAACTTATTTAAGCTAATACAATTTTATAACATAGTTGCATAAATGTCTAATATATTAATGTAATTTAGTATTAATACTGTGGCTTTTTAGTTATGTATTTGCTAAAATATAACTATAACACACAAAATGCCGAATTTAAGATTTTGGTAACGTGGAAGATTAATTAAATATAAAAATCGATTAATATTGGTTTTTATATAATGAAAGGTGTTTTATTTTGAAGCAAGGATATGTTTATTCAATTCTTTCCGCAATATTATTTGGAAGTGCAGGGCTGTTTGTAAAATTAGCTTTCGGTCATGGAATTGATTCTATAAGTTTATTAACACTACAATATATTATAGCTGTACCATTAATGTTTATAATTATGTTTATATTTAGCCGTGATTCATTTAGAATAACAAAAAAACAGTTATTTAGATTAGCTGTGCTTGGAGTCGTAGGTAATACATTTATGACAGTATTTTATTATATATCTTTTAACTATTTGCCTATTCAAATGGTTGCTATATTATTGTATACATATCCCATTATGGTATTTATATATTCAGCTATATTTAAAAGGGAATCACTAGGATTATCTAAAATATTTGCTGTATTTTTAGCATTTTTTGGTTGTGTTTTAACATTGGACATTATATCTGGGCAATTTAAATATTCTCTCAAAGGAGTAATATTAGCATTAATATGTGCAATTTTTTATGCCTTTATGAATATTTATAGTGAGGAAAGATTAGAGGGAATAAAACCACTAGCTATTAATGCATATTCTACCTTGTTTTCGTTAATAAGCCTTATGATATACAAGTTTCCTATGTTTGTTTTTAGAGGGGAACTAACTAAAAGTGTGATCTTCTATACTACTATACTTGCTATATTTTGTGAAATCATTCCATTAACTTTATTATATGCAGCAATAAAACATATAGGTTCATTAAAGGTATCTATAATTGGAAATCTTGAAATACCAACAGCTATGCTGCTATCATTTTTTATATTACAGGAGCAAATTACAAGTACACAAATAATAGGAACCGTCTTAGTAATAAGTGCAATATATATTATAAGAGTCAAGCAAATAACTGAGTAATATAAAAAAAGCTAGGTGACTAGCTTTTTTTATTTATGGTTATACCATCACTTTTTAGTATAATAGTTTCATCGAAATCAGTTCTATAGATAATACAATTCATTTTTTTTAGCTTTTCTAATGTTTCTTTGGCTGGGTGACCAAAAGTATTGTAAAATCCACAACTGATTACAGCAATCTTCGGAGCTACTTTATTTAAAAATTCTTGGGATGTTGATGTCTTACTTCCATGATGACCAACTTTAAGGACATCAGCTTTTAAATCATAATTTTTAGCCAGTATTTCCTGCTCAGCCTCTGTTTCGATGTCACCTGTGAATAAATAGGTTGAGTTTTTATAGGATACTTTTATAACGCATGAGTAATTATTAGGATTTTCATATGTAGTGTTATTGGGTGCTAACATGATGCAGCTGGTATTTGGACCTAAATTCATAGATATGTTAGGTTTAGCCACTATTATTTTGAGATTCTTTTTTCTTAGGGCGTTAATCATATCAACAAAGGCTTTTGAGGATGCAATGGCCTTAGGAGCAAAAAATTCTCCTACATCAAAGGTGTTAATTACACTAGACATACCGCCTATATGATCTTCATGGGGATGTGTTTCAATTACATAGTCAAGTTTTGTAATGTTATTTTTTTTTAGGTACTTAATTAATTTTCCCTTTGAATCACTGGTACCACTATCAATTAGTAAGTTTTTATTATTTACTTGAATAAGAATACAATCACCCTGTCCTACATCAATGAAATGAGTAACCATATTATTTTCTGAATTTGTGTTTGTATTTACAGTAGACTTATAACTTAAAGTTGAACATGTTGTTACAATAATTAAGAGGATGCATATTAAGGTGTATTTAAACCAGGTTTTCTTTAGCATGTTATTAATCTCCTATATAAAGTTTATAGCATATTTATCCATTTATCTATATAAATGATATTGCCCATTTATATAAAAAAATATCAATGTTTAAAGAGATATTTGAAATAAGCCGTACAAACTAGTATAATTATGTTGTTGTTTAATTTAAGAAAGAAAGGAACAGATATATGAGGACTATATATTTTTATTTTTGTATTATTATTAATTTAATCTGGATAAACTGCAAGAGAATGAAATATGAAAGTGTAAAAAAGAATAAAACTAAAGAAGAGCTTGAGGTGTATATGGACTCCATTGTTAAGAGTTGGTCTAATTTTGTAATAAATACGGCCGGTTTAAATTTAACAGTTATGGGAAAAGAAAATATACCAGATGGATCTTGCCTTTTTGTTGGTAATCACCAAAGTGATTTTGATATACCAGTGATATTATCTAATATGAAAATAATTACTGGTGCAGTTGCAAAAAAAGAGATGGAAAAAATACCAATATTGAGCTACTGGATGAGGCAAATCCATTGTGTATTTATGGATAGAGAAAATCCAAGGGAGGCTTTAAAGGCAATTAGTCAAGGCGTTGAAAATTTAAAGAATGGATATTCTATGTTTATTTTTCCTGAGGGAACTAGAAGTAAAAGTAATAAGATGGGTGAGTTTAAAAAAGGAAGTATGAGGTTAGCAATAAAGGCTGGGGTTCCTATTGTACCTGTAACACTTTTTGATACTTATAAAGTTATGGAAGGAAACAATGGAAAAATAAAAAAGGCTAATGCTAAGCTTATAATAGACAAACCTATATATCTTGATGGTATGTCAAAGGAAGAAAAAGCGAACATTTCAGAGGTGGTACAAAATATAATTCAAAGTAATTTAAATAGGGAAAGTTAGAAGCAGTTTAAAAGCTGCTTCTTTCTTTATTTTATGGGTTTATACTATTCGTACCTTTTTGTTAAAAGATCCTGAATTATAGTTATTTCAGTCTGTATTAAATCATTTTCATTTCTTAGTTTTAATATATTGTTTTCAGTTTCTTTATTTTTATGATCAAGGGTTTTTAAAGTTTTATTTAGATTTTTGTTAATAGCTACTTTTTCATCTATTATTGGTTTATAAATTTTGCTTAAAGTAAAATTCTTGTTGATTAAAACATATGTTTTATTATAGAATGAAAGTAGAAGTAATTTAATTTCTTTACCTAATTGGTTTAAGCTTGTAATAATTGAATCTATAAGTTTATTCATATTAATCACCTCAACTACATTTTACATAAAAAGTGCTAAGAAAGGCAAGGTAATAATAATGGATGAAAATAGTAAAAATTATTATATAGAAAATATTAATAATAAAATTGAGAAGCTAGACCTTATAAAAAATAAATATAATATAGAACTAATGGAAAAAAAACAGGTTTTGGAGAAGAATATTTCCGCTATAAAAGAATTAAAATTTACAAATGATATGCTGCGAAATCAATATGACAGTCTAATAACATTAGTTGAGAAACAAGGATTAATTTTTGATGTGAATTTCAATAATTATGTTCCTCACCAGTGGGAAAATCTAGTTATAGTTAAAACTTCAAAAGGTTATGAAATTCAAACTAAATCAGGTAAAGTTTTAAAGATGTTAGATGAAAAATATTCTAAGATTATACAAGATATAAATAAAAGCAAATTTCAAAGTTTAATTGTAATAAGAGTTACAGAAAAAGGTGCTTTACTTCAATTAAGGTTTAATTTAGATATTAAATAAATATATAATTAAATAAAAAAATATTATATTTATTTAATTCAACAATATAAAAGAAGCTGAGTTTAAACCTTCAGCTTCTTTTATATTGTTTTAAAATATTTATTTATGAATTATTTAACCTCTGTTCTGTCCCTGTCACTGTCTCTATCTCTGTCTCTTCCTAAGAATGATAAAGAGTATAGACCACATAATCCTACTAGAGCAAATATAATTCTTGTAAAGGCTGATCCTGTACCAAATAAGTTTGATACTAAGTCAAATTTGAAAAATCCAATTAAACCCCAATTTATAGCACCTATAATTACTAATACAAGTGCAGTACTATCTAATGCTTTCATTGTAAACATCTCCTCTTTTTATAATGACTTATTATTATTGTTTACAATTATTTAAAAATTATTACAATATAAAAAAAAATTATTAGAAATATAAATATAAATAGATTAATTAATGAATATACTATTGATATATATTAAAAAATGTTTGATAATGTATAGTATACATTTATTTATAGAAAAGGGAGGTATAACATGAATACATTTTTACAAATTCTTAGTATTATTGCATTTTCAATAGTTGTTCTTGTAGTATACAATGTTTTAAAAGCTTATGTACTGCATAAGATAAAGATTAATAAGTGGATAATACTTGCAGCAGCTTTAATAATATTTATAGTTCCTATGGCTTTATGGCAAAATATGCCAATATATATGAGCAGATACATAATACCAGGATTATTCGTTATGTTATTTTTATGGTTTATGGATTTATCAGGTTTTTTGGGAAAAAGAAAAACTACTAACACAAATTATACGACTAATAGTTCTAAAAAAAATAAGAAACCAGATGTAATAATTAGACCTAAAGCTAAACCAAATAGAGTTAAAAACATGAAAAAATAATATGATAAATAATAAAAGCAGTATAAATTTCGTTATGAAGTTTATACTGCTTTTTTACAAAATGAATGATACTAGTGTTTAACATTCTTCTTTATCAATTCCATAAATGTTTCAGGAGTGACTATAGCCACTTTAGAATTTCTCTTTAGCCTATTCACAACCATTTCAATATTACTCAAGCTTTGGCTCCAAGCATGAACATAGACAAAGGTGTAACTATTAGAATTATAAATATCTACTTGCCCAGAGTCAATCCGCTTATTAATATTTTGAACTAACTGATCTTCACTTTCTAGACTATCCCAAAGTAAATCTCTACAGGATACTATCGGCTTATTATTAGACCAAATAATTTCTCCGTGATAGTTGTCGTGTCTATGATAATCAAGATAAAACAATCCAAGTATATTAGGCTTAATAGTAAATTCACCCCAAAGTCCATTGTTATAGAAAGAGGCGTCATCTATAATTGCTATATATTTTTCATCTACCTTTTTCATATAATCATTTAATCTATTAATATACAACTCAAGTGATGTCTTATCAAATTTACTTGGGTACATATAGCCATTTCCAGATGGTGGTACTATAAAATAATCATTAGTGGATCCATGTGATGCACTTTCATAATATAATTTAAATACAGTAGGTGCAAGGTAATATAAAGATGGGCTTAATGACCAACCCAAATTAAATTTACCTTTATCAAGAGAACCATACCATTTGTGTGAACCGTAATTAGTTCCAAGATCCCACTGTTGATTATCCCCATCAGACATAATAAATGTTACATTATGAACATTTTCATTACCCTGCATGTTCACTAACGTTTTTTGAGTCATAGGTAATGAAGGAAAGGCACTTAATACAGTTAAATTATAAGACCAATCCGCAGCAACCATACTAATACCATATTTTGAAGCTGTACTGATATTAATAAATTCATCCGGTCCCCAACCGAGGCATGTGGAGTCCTTCTCCATGGATGAAAATATTTTATCCCGAAGAGATGTAACCTTAATACTATCCTCATAAAATATTAGGGATTTGGTCATTATGCCATAGTCTCTTAATGCGGAAGCTTTACCTGGTGACAATTGAATTATTATTGAATGATTGAGGCCCGAATTCCATAAATTATCATAAGCCCAGTTCTCATCGGTGTTACGACAGTCGCCTTTAATTTTTGTGATACCATATATTCTTACCTTATCTTGAATAATCTCGTCAACAGCAATGCAGTTTCTTAATGAAGCAAGTGAACATGCATTATTTATTGAAGGATCTTTAAGCGATTTATTATTATAAAGTATATATCCATCAATATAATCTTTAAATATATCTAATAATCTCCATGGGTCCGAGACATTTTCGTATGAAATTCCATAATTATTTTTTAAATTATCTAGCCATATTTGATAATCTGGTTGTGAGGAATTAAGTGTATATATTTGAAGAGATGATTGCCTGTTAACCAACCCTTGGAGGGTAGCTATCATAGTCCTCTCACTAGAAGTCATTGAATCTTGAGAAATAACATATAAATAAGTTGGCATTGTAGGATTTTTTATATAATTATTAGTATTGGTGGCTCTTTTAAAGTCACTCCATTTAATATTAATCATTGATATTTTCCTTACAGTATTTATAGAAATCAAACAAGAAATTAACCCTTTCATTATTATTAAAAGACTTAATATGACTCTCATCAAAATTTGCTAATAGCAGCTGTCTATTTATAATGTCATCAGCCGTAACCTCTCGAGAGTTTTTCATCATATCATACATAATCATAAAGGTAGTAGTCCTTCCTATGCCTTGTTTACAATGGAAATGTAGCCATGTATTTTTAGGTTGTAGGTTTACTAACTTGACGAAGTAATCAACCATATCATCTGATGGCACCTTACCATCAGTAACAGGGATGCGTATATAAGATAGTGATTTAGAATTAACAAGATGATTTTCATCTTCTACCCTTGTTGGAACTATAGTTATATTCTTATGATTATAAAAAATAATAGGAACGTTTAATTTAATACTATTTAGTTTAATATATTCATTTTGCAAAACCTGGTCCATTGTTAACCCTATGTTAGCATCATTTTTAGCATTAGCCCAGCTAACAGGGAACCCATTAATAAATCCGTGGGATTCTTGTCTTAAGTCAACAACTGTTATAGGTAATGACGTTCCTACACTATTTATTATAAGAGGTAAATTATATTCGGAGAATTGCTGACTGCCAGAAATGTTTAATGTATCTAATCCTTTAAGGTTTAAATTTTCATTACCTAAAGTATTTAATTGACTAGTAGACATGCGAAAATGTTTTGGTATGTCATAGTAATTTTGCGAATCCAAAACAAGATTTACATTATCGTTTTCTAAGGAAGTATCGGGTGATTGTGAAATTTCAGTTGTTATTTCTCTTGAAGCCATTCGTTTATTACAAGATCTCATCATATTGGTTAATATCATTTCATTGTTCATCCTTACATATTCATTTAATTTCATTTTATTATAAAAATGAGGATACCTAATATACATAAAAAACCTCCATAAAAATATAATTAGTAGGCACTGCAATTACAGCAATGCCCAATGCCTTAACCAAACTACATTTATATTAAGCTTCATTTTCAAATATTGGAGCATTTATAAGTGTAGAAAATATTAACTCATGGAAATGACAACATCTAGAATTTCATTAATTTCTGAAGAATGTATATGATTACTTCCGCTAACAGGGATTTCTGGTGCTAAAGTTAATTCAATTTCTTGAATGATCTCAGAAAAATCTGTTTTTGATTTAACTTGTTGAACGTGGTCACACGTAACTTTTGTTTCAGGTTTGGATACTTCAGCAAATCTTTCATTATTAGGTTTGACCTCTAATTTAGGTTTGACCTTTAATTTAGGTTTGAGCTCTAATTCAGCTGATTTAGTGTTACCTATGAATTCATCAACGTGGATTTGTTCTTTTTCACTAGAATCATCAAAACAAAACTCACACCAAGGTTCGCACCATAGCTCAATAACATCATACATATTTTCATACTCTGACATAACATCACTCCTCGTATAATTAGTCAGTATTATAATATGTAGCTTAATTGAGAAGGACACAAAAGCTAAAAATATAAGTTGAAACGTATGTTTCTAAAAATAATAGAATTAATTATCTAAAATATTGTCTTTTTATTCACAGAAAAATAACGACGTAATATACTAGTAATATAGAATATATATATTCTATATAAGCCCATTTATTAAACCAATTGTGGATTTGGAATAAAGGCATTAAGCTACTAAACTGATTTAGGTGAACATATATCAGCGTATAAAACTTATGTTCAAAATATATTATAGTGATATATGTAACTATAAAAATTCTGAATGACCAAAACAGTCTTAGTAAGCATAGTCTCATTCTAAATTTATATATAAAGAGGAGTGTTATTAAATGGGTAAAGATGATAAGTGTATTAAAGGTACATGTGGTTCGTGTGAGTTATGTAGTGTTATTAATGCAGATCCAGCAGATATGGAAAGACATGGTGCTAGATTATTAACTGTAAGAATAAAAGTTAATAATGTATGTTTTGATAAAAAAGTAGCTGTTGCTTGCATTATTTATGACCAATGTCACAGGATAGTTGCTTTTAGAGGTTTTACTACAGTTGTATGTAGAGGGAATGATAGTTGTAAAGATGAATGTGGTACGATTACACGAAAACTAGTGTTTGTACTTCCTGAAGACATTGATCCTGAAGAATTAGAGGTTCGTACAGCAGCTAATTATTTATATCCATGCGAATAATATAATTATGTACCTATATAAAGGATAATGACGATATAAAAACACCTATAGAGTAGATAATGATAAAATGTCTACAACTAGGTGTTTTTATTTTATTATCAAAGCCTATTTTTGTATGTTGGTCTATTGATTCACTTTTTTTCGTTTAATTGCTCTGCAATTATTCTCGCTAAATAGTTACCAGTATTTTTTACTTCACTGATTGTATTTGTTAGTGTGCCAACTTCAATTAACATTGAATTATTACTTCTACCTTGGTTATAAAAATCAATCCCAAAATCATGATAAAGGATTGGCGTTTTTCTTACAATACCTGGAAATAATTTATTTGATATTCCTATCATGGAATCTACTAATTTCAGTTGTTTGCCATATCTAGGGTTTTGACGTGTTACTACAAACTGAAATTCGGCAACATTTTTCCCGTTTATTTTAGTGGTTACTTCATTTTTGTCTAATACACTATCTCTGTGCAAATCTATAATTAAATCAAAATCCCCATACTTCTTTAAGTACTTATCTAATGTAACTCCATATGTATTATTATGAGATTTAAAATGAGATATTACATATTTTATTAAAAGTTAAAAAATTATTAACAATTACTTTAAAGCTAGAAAATATCTTAAGGTGATAAAAAGAAGTGTACTTGAAATTGCAAAATTAAAACCCTCTGGAGTTCTATCCAGAGGGTAAAATGTTTAATTGTTACAGAGTATAACTTAGTTGTCTTTATACTATGGGTTTCTAGACTATAATAGGCTAGCTACAACCAGTAGTAGTTCCACATTCAAGGCAAACCTTGCAAGTACCGTTTCTAACAAGTCTTGTACTTGAGCAATGTGAGCAGGTTTCAGAGTATAGTCTTTCCCCTTGAATTTTGTCAGTGCTTATATTTTTAGGGGAGAGCACATTCTCAACTTCTGCTAGGCCAGCTGAAATTTCATTCTCATCAGGCATTAGTGGGTTATTAGGTATATCTGTATTGCCGTAACTTTCGGGTTTAATTTGACATCTAGAATAGTCACCTAGTTCTATATCGATAATTTTGCTAATTAAATCGGATATAGATGAAACAGATTTAATATAAGGATGTTTTTGTACGAAACCGTAAGGCTCGAATTTTTGTCCACGAAGCATCTTAGATATATCTTCTCCAGGTACATGATGTTGTAGCATTACTGAAATTGCTTTCGATAAAGAATTTAATAATCCAGTAATAATAGTACCTTCTCTATCTGTAGTTATATATATTTCAGAAATTTCTCCGTTTGAACGCCTATTTACAGTAGTATATATTTTTACATCTTCAATTTGAGCGGGATGAGTAGTCCCATAACGTATTCCAATTGGCTTTTCTCTTGTAGAATGATTAGAGTTTTCTTGTAAGGACTTTGCTTTCTTTAAAAGATCATCATATGATAAATCCTCAAGTAACAATTCTTTGTTTTCAGACAAAGTAGTGTTTAAAGGTTGACTTGCCTTTGAACCATCTCTATATAAAGCTATACCTTTGACGCCTAACTTCCAAGAATTTAAGATAACTTCTTTAAAGTCTTCCATGGTAGCATTTTTAGGTAAATTTACAGTTTTTGAAATAGAACCTGATATCATTGGAGTTATTGCAGCCATCATAAGAACATGTCCCATGAATGAAATATATCTTTTTCCACTACCACATTTGTTTGCTGTATCAAATATAGGTAAATGTTCTGCCTTTAAATGTGGAGCACCTTCAATTTTACCATCAATGATTTTTTCATACTCAAAGCCGTCTTCATCAACCTTTTCTTTTCTTAGAATATATTCAAGAATATCATTTGTTTCTTTATCTGAGTATCCTAAATTACTTAAAGAGTTTTTAATTACAGGATTTACTATAGTCATAAAGCCACCACCAGATAATTTTTTGTAAATAAAATGGCTGAAATATGGTTCAACTGAGGTTGCTCCACAATCCATTGCGAAAGAGATAGTACCAGTTGGAGCTAAAACTGTAACTTGTGCATTTCTAAAACCATATTTTTCACCACTGCTTAATGCTTTTGTGAAGCAGCTTTTTAAGGTTTCGCTTATATGGCCTAGTGAGTCTTTACTTAAAACAGCATGGTTAACTTTTATAGGATCATAGTTTAAATTTTCGAATTTACTATTTAAAGCTCCAGCTGCTCTAGCATGATTTCTTATAACTAATTGCATATATTTTTTGTTTATTTCATATTTTTCAAAAGGAGCTAGTTCTTTTGCTATTAAAGATGAAACATAATAAGATTGTGCAGTCATTATTCCACTTAGAGAAGCAGCTATATTTCTAGCATCTTCTGAGTCATAGGCATAGCCCATTACCATAAATAAAGAAGCTAAATTAGAAAGCCCAAGTCCTGTAGTTCTAAATAAATAACTTTTTCTTGCTATATCTTCTGTTGGGAACTGGCCCCAATGTATAGATGCTTCAAGTACTAATTGTGTAAGTCCTATTAAATGGACATAACTATCTACGTCGAATTTCTTAGTTTCAGTATCATAGAATTTATAAATATTAATAGAGGCTAAATTACAAGAAGTATCATCTAAAAAGGCATATTCGCCACAAGGATTAGTTGAATTAATTCTATTATATTTAGCACCGACTTTTCCATCTTCTCCAGCAGGACAAGTATGCCATGCATTAAAGGTATCATCAAATTGAGGAGCAGGGTCCGCGCATAACCAAGCAGATTTGTTGAATGTATCCCATAGCTCTTTAACCTTTATATCTTTATCAATTGAGGAATCATTTCTACCTTTAAGGGTAATAGTTTGCTCAGGATCATTAGGCAAGTTATCAACTTTCGTCATGAATTCATCTGAGAACCTTATGGAGTTGTTTCCGTTTTGACCAGATACAGTCTCATATGCCTCTCCTTCAAAACTACCATCATATCCCATTTTAGTAAGAGCACGCACTTTATCTTCTTCTTTAGCTTTCCAAGTCATAAACTCCATTATTTCTGGATGGTTAATATCAAGGCACAACATCTTAGCAGCACGCCTTGTAGTTCCACCAGACTTTATTGCCCCTGCATTTCTGTCTAGTCCTCTTAAGAAGCTCATTAGACCTGAAGAAACTCCGCCACTAGACAATCTTTCACCACGGGCTCTTATGTTAGAAAAATTAGTTCCTGTACCAGAACCACCTTTAAATAATTTGGTTTCTGTTACATATTGCTCAGAAATTGAATGTTTTCCAAGTAGTTTATCTTGGATTGAGAGAATGAAACAAGCTGAAGCTTGAGTTCTTGTATAAGCATCTTCACTTTTAACTATCATATTTGTTTTTTCATCATAATAAAAATTATCTAAAGATCCACCTTTTATACCGTAGGATAGGTTAAGACCTGTATTAAACCATTGAGGAGAATTTGGAGCAAACATTTGATTTAAAAACGCATATATTAATTCATCATAAATAATGCTTTTTTCCTCGTCTGTTTTAATAATACTCTCATCTACTAAGGATTCACACCAAAAATTAACAAGTCTATGAGCTACCATTCTCATACTATTCTCATATCCTAATTTATTGTTAACACCAGATTTTCTGAAATATTTTGAAGCAATTATATCACAGGAATTTTGTGAGTAATGTTCTGGGAATTCTAAATCCTTCATATCTAGAAGTATTTTATTGGTTTTATGATCTTTTAACATGACATCTACTTTCTTCCATGTAAATAAATCAAAAACAGAAACAGTTTTATCTTTCTCTAATTCCTTCGTGAAAACTCTTTTAATTAAACTATTTATTTCCGCCATAATTAATACTAGCTTAAAAAGCTAGTATGTTCACCTCCTATTAGTTGCATACTAAATCTAAATCATGTAAAATGTACTTCGTAATGTTTGAAATTATTAAACCTAAAAGTTTGTTTAATCATTTAGGATAATCTTATGTATAAAATAATATAATACCATATGTAGTAATTACATAAAAATTGCAACTACATATGGTATTATATAATATTTTTTATAAAAAATCAATTAAAATATTAGCTAAAATATTAACTAATATATGACGAATTATAAGCTTATTTATACATTATAGTAGTATAATAAATATATATTTATTATTTTGAGAAATAAGCTCACATTTATTATTATGAAAGAGGTGATGATATAACTATGATACACCAATTTGATGGAAAAATACCTAATGTACACAAAAATACTTTTATTGCTAATAGTGCAGACGTTATAGGAAATGTATCTATTGGAGAGCATAGTAATATTTGGTTTGGAGCTGTATTAAGAGCCGATTGGAATTCTTTGTCTATAGGTGATTATACAAATGTTCAAGATAATTGTACGATTCATAATGATGTGGATTATCCAGTTAGTATAGGAGATTATGTAACTATAGGACATAATGCTATAATACATGGTTGTAAAATTTCAAACTATACTTTAATTGGTATGGGGAGTACGGTGCTCAATGGAGCTGAAATAGGGGAGTATACTATAATTGGTGCTAACAGTTTAGTTACTCAAGGTAAAAAAATCCCTTCAGGCGTTCTTTGTATGGGAGCTCCCGCAAAGGTCATTCGCGAGCTAACTATGGAAGAAAAAGAAGGGTTAAAAGAATCAGCTAAACATTATGCAGAGCTTTCAATGAAATATATTATAAAATAAATTTGATTTAATATAGAGAAGAAAGACTTAGTGTTTTTTAGGAGTGAGATAAATGATAAAATTAAATGGAATAGAAAAGATGACAAATGAGCAGAAATACAAATATATGATTATGCTTTTAGAGGGTCAACTTAGCTCAGAAAAAAATGACATGGCAAATTTATCAAATGCCACCGCAATTATTAAAGCCATTATGGATAGGGTGAATTGGTCAGGATTTTACATATTGCGAGAAAATACATTGGTGCTTGGAATGTTCCAAGGACCTCCAGCTTGTAACAGAGTAGAAATAGGAAAAGGGGTATGTGGGGCAGCAGTAACGCAAAAAAAACTTCAACGCGTCGAAAATGTTCATGATTTTCCGGGACATATTGCTTGCGACTCATCTACAAATTCAGAAATTGTTATACCAATAATAAAAGATGGTGTAGTTTATGGAGTTTTAGATTTAGATAGCCCAGTTATAGGAAGGTTTACGGAACTTGAAGAAAAGTACTTAGTACAATTTGTAGATAAACTTAACAAATATATAGATTGGTCTAAAGTTTAAATAAAAGGCAGGAGATATTAAATGATAAAAATAGGAGATTTAAATAATTTAACAGTAGTAAGAAGAGCAGATTTTGGATACTATTTGGGTGCTGGAACAGAGGATACAAGTGATGATATATTACTTCCAATGAAGAGTACCTTAGGCAGAGGGCTTAAGATTGATGAGGAAGTTGAAGCCTTTATATACAGAGACACAAGTGATAGATTAATTGCAACTCTAAAAAAACCACTTGCAAAGGTTGGGGACTTAGCTTATCTTAAAGTAATTGACATGACGACAATAGGAAGTTTTGTTGAAATTGGTTTAGAGAGGGATGTGTTGGTTCCTTTTAAGGAGGAAAACTATAGCCTAGAAACAGGTAAAAAATATCTTTTTTATATATATTTAGACAAGACTGGAAGACTAGCAGCTACTACTTTTATTGATCAATATTTATATGAGACTGATTCATATGAGATTGATGATGAGGTGGAAGGTACGGTATATGGAATCCAGACTAATGGTACGTTAATGATAGCTATTGATGATATTTATAGAGCAGTTATTTTAAAAAATGAGAATTATACTAGTGTAAAACCTGGAGATAGATTAACTGTTAGAGTACAAAAATATTATGAAGATGGTAAAATGGATGTAACAGCAAGAAAACCAAGACTAGAAGAAAGAGATGTAGTAGAAGAGCAAATATTAGAATATTTAAATAAAAATGAAGGATTTATGACATTCAATGATAAAAGTTCTCCTGATGATATTAAGAGAAATTTTCAAACTAGCAAAAATGCATTTAAAAGAGCATTGGGTGGACTTATGAAAAGCGATCTGATTGTTCAAGACGCAGAAGGTACTAAATTAAAATAGTTAAATATGGTTGAAACAATAAAAGGTAGATGAATTAATTCATCTACCTTTTGCTTTTTATTTAATTGTTTTCATTTATCTTAGATGATCTACGCTTGAATATTTTCACAATTTCATTAAAGAATAGAGGCATAAGGGATAAAATAGTTACGAAACCCCAATCCTGCAAACTTAAAGCGTGAACACTAAATACTTTTGCTAAAGCTGGTATCATTATTATAAAACATTGTAGCATTATACCAAAAATAATAGATCCAACTAAATACTTGTTTGAAAATAAACCTATTTGGAATATGGATTTTGTTTCATTTCTCATATTTAAAGAATGAACAAGTTGAGAGACACTAAGGACTACAAAAGCCATAGTTTGTGCATGTTTTATTGCATCTGCTGAAATATTTTCAGGGTATAGTGGGAATAAAGAAGTTGTTCCACTATAATATTTTGCACCTATAATAAATGCTGTTAATGCTAACACACCAATTAATAATCCGTTAAGAGATAAACTTAATGCTGAACCCTTAAATAAACTATCTTTTGGGTTACGTGGCTTAGATTTCATTACGTCAGGATCACCAGGATCGACTCCTAAAGCGAGTGCCGGCAACGTATCTGTGATTAAGTTAACCCACAATATATGAATAGGTCTAAGTGGTGATGCCCAACCGAGTAATATTGCGAGGAATAGTGCTATAATTTCACCAATATTACAAGAGATAAGGAAGATTACCGTTTTCTTTATATTTCTAAAGATGTTTCTTCCTTCCTTTATAGCTGCAACAATAGTTGAAAAATTATCATCTATGAGTACCATATCAGCAGCACCTTTAGCTACATCAGTACCTGTTATACCCATTGCCACACCAATGTTTGCCATTTTAAGGGATGGGGCATCATTTACTCCGTCTCCAGTCATTGAAACAATGTTTCCTTTTGCTTTAAGGGCCTTTATAATTTTAACTTTGTGTTCTGGAGATACTCTTGCAAACACACTTATATGATCAATTTTACTACTTAGTTCCGCATCCGACATTTTATCAAGCACGGAGCCTGACATAACGGCGGTCGGATCATCAGTAATATCAAGTTCTTTAGCTATAGCAAAAGCTGTGTTTTGATGGTCACCAGTAATCATTACGGTTTTTATTCCAGAATTCCTACATAGGCAAATAGAATCCTTAACTTCGAGCCTTGGTGGATCTATCATACCTACCATACCAATAAGTATTAAATCACTTTCTAGTGAATCAATATCTACATGAGAGGTAGGAAGAATTTTATAAGCAGCACCTAGAACTCTTAAAGCATTGTCAGACATATTATTAGAAGCAGCTATTATGTCTTTTTTGATGTTCGCTGTAATTTCCACAATGCTACCGTTAATTGAGGTTTTTGTACATAGATTTAATAGATTATCAATAGCCCCTTTTGTCATTACATAATATTCATTATCATATTTATTTACTGTAGTCATTAATTTTCTATCTGATTCAAAAGGAATTTCATCAATTCTTTGATGTTTTTTTTCTAAGTCGTCTTTGTATATTTTGTTGTTTACACCAGCTACCAGTAGTGCAATTTCAGTTGGGTCACCAGTTTTTGAACTTTCAGAGTAAGTAGCATCATTACATAAAATAAGATTCTCAAGTAATAGCTCATGCTGATCGTCATCAATTGCTAGGGTATCTATATTTCTAAGGTTACCATCTGCATAAAATTTTGTTATAGTCATCTTATTTTGAGTTAAAGTTCCTGTCTTGTCTGAACATATAATATTTACTGAACCTAAAGTTTCAACGGCAGGTAGTTTACGTACAATAGCTTTCTCTTTTATCATTTTTTGAACGCCCATAGCAAGAACTATAGTAACTATTGCAGGAAGACCTTCGGGAATAGCGGCAACAGCTAAACTAATGGCTGTAAGTAACATTTCAAACATATCTCTCTTTTGAAGAACACCAACTATAAACATAAGAGCACATATTGCAAGGGCTCCTATTCCTAGGAACTTCCCAAGTTCCGCTAGTTTCTTTTGTAGAGGAGTTTCCGTATCTACTTTCTCATCTAACATTTTGGCAATTTTGCCGATTTCAGTATTCATTCCAGTAGCTACAGCTATGCCCACACCTCTACCATAGGTTGCAAGGGTTGACATAAAGAGCATATTCTTTTGATCACCCAGTGGAATATCATCACCCGTTAAAACTAGCAGCGCATCTTTATCTACTGGAACAGATTCTCCTGTAAGTGTAGATTCTTCAATCTTTAAATTTGCAGTTTCAAGTAACCTTAAATCACAGGGTACATATCGGCCTGCATCAATAATAATAATATCGCCAGGTACAACTTCTTTAGATGGAATTTCTGAAAGCATTCCATCACGTTTAACTACAGCCTTGGGCGTAGATAATTTTTTTAGTGCATCAAGAGCTTTTTCTGCTTTTGACTCTTGAATAATTCCCACTGTCGCATTAATAAAAATTACAATAGCAATTATTACTGCATCACTTGTTTCACCAAGAACAGCTGAAATCACGGCAGCTGCAAGTAGAATATAAATTAAAATATCATTCAGTTGTGCAAAAAACATAGCAAGTACAGTTTTTGGTTTCTTAGTTTCTAATTGATTTAGTCCGTATTTTTCTCTTTTAAGCTCTGTTTCCTTTTGAGAAAGTCCTGTCGTCACATTAGAACCCAACTCGTTTAGAGTTTCCTCAATGGATTTGTTAAAGAACATTAATAACACCTCATCTTATAATATTTGATATTGTAGCGCATTTTTATGGAACAAAAAAAGACCATTGCTCCATAAAAATAAATAGAACAAAGGTCTGGCAACTTCAAATGAGTTAATTATCCGGGTGTAGTTCTTACACCGTGATGACGGATAATTAAAAGCAGAAAAACTGCTCTCGCTACTCCCCTTTTACATATTATATACATTATATCATAATATTAAACATGGAACAATAATCATATGAGATAATTCAGGTTAATATTTTGGAAGTTTAAATAGGTATTAACGAATAAAATACAACCCCTAATATACCTGAAATTACAATTACTAAAATTGGGTGAAATTTATTACTAAGCAATAGCACTAAAATTATAATTCCAATTATTATGCTTTTAATGTCTTTATAGGATTCCCGTCCTAGGGATAAGAAAACAGAAATTATAAGTCCAATCATAGCTGGCCTCATACCTGCTAGAGCAGATTTCATAATATAAGATTCCTTAAATTTTATAATATAGCGATTTGCTATGGAAACTAAGAGAAAAGAAAATGAAATCACACCTAATGTTGCAGCAATGCTACCTAATATACCAGAAACTTTGAAACCAACAAAAGTGGCTGAATTTATTGCTATAGGTCCCGGGGTCATCTGTGATATACCAATAATATCTACAAACTGTTTAAAGGTAATCCAATGATGATTTGTTACAATTTCTCTTTGGATAAGTGGAAGCATAGCATAACCTCCGCCAAAACTAAATGCACCTATTTTTAAAAAGGATACAAAAATTTTAATTAGAGTAGACATTTACTTCACCTTCTTTCCAAGAAAAATAACTCCGTATAAACCAGATAAAAGTATAACTATAACAGGATGTATGTTAAAAACCAATATGCTTATAATAGATAATAAAATTACAATAAGATTTGCATAGCTTTTTTTTAGAGATTTGGATAAGCTTACAACTGCTATGAGTATAAGTATAGGTACTGCGGCAGAAATACCTTTAAAAACCAAATCCACATAATAATACTCCCTAAACTTCATAAAAAAAACTGCAACGAGTAATATTATGAAAAATGAAGGTAAAACAACACCTAGAACTCCAATGATAGCTCCAAGTAGACCACTAATTCTATAACCAATAAATATGCTGCTATTAACAACAAAAGCTCCAGGGAAGGTTTGGGAAATAACAATTATATCTAAGAAATCTTCTTTGGAAATCCACTTGTTTTTATTTACAACTTCAATCTCAATTAGTGGGATCATGGCATATCCTCCACCAAAAGTAAAAGCTCCTATTTTAAAGAAGGTCCAAAACATATTTAATAATATTTTCATTCGACTCACCTCTTAGATTTCAATTTGATAAGTTTAATAATCTATGATATTTACGTTTCAATTATACTAGTATAAAAAAAAATTGGCAAATATTAATGGAAAAGTTAATTCTTTTGTTGAAAGTTAGATATAATGTATATATAAGAATGAAAGGTGAATTAGAAAAATTAGTATAGATAAATTAATATAGACAAATTAATATAGAAAAATTAATTAAATAAATAATGGGGGTGAAAAAAAATCATGGAAATATCAAGAACTAGAAGAAATTCACCTGTTTCAACAGATAAAAAAACTTCATCTAGTAAAATGGATTTTTCTCAAAACTTTAGTTTTGCTCGGCAACAAAAATCAGAGCAGCAACTAAGGGATATGATGGATGACATAAAAAAGAGAGGAAATAGATTAACTATTACAAAATGTTTTGCTGACGTGAAAGCTTATAAAAATTTAATAAAACAATATTTAGATTCTGTTTTAAAACATATGTACGAGGTTAAAAAAGATATTAGTTTTTGGCAAACACAATATTTCATAACTGTAGAAACTGTGGACAATAAACTAGAGGAACTTACGCAGATGTTATTAAAACAAGAAAAAGGAAATCTTGAGATAGCAAACACCATTGATGAAATTTCAGGAATGATTGTTGATATATACAAGTAGAAAAGTATATATTACTACTAATGCATTCACTTTGCTAAGAACTACTAATTCTATTTTTAATTATTTTGCTAAAAAATATAAACTCGCTAGCGCTCAAACATATATTTTTCTTAACGCAAATTAATTAAAAATAAAATAAGAAGTTCTAAAGCTTGTTCAAATGCATTATACGTAATATATACTTTTTTTACGTGTAAGAATATTTAACAACCCATAAGGAGCGCCTAAATCCCCCTATACAATGCAATGTACGTTTTTGTTTTTCTTAGTGCAAATTAATTAAAAATAAATATGGAGTTCTAAAGCTCGATTCAATGCATTATACGTAATATATATCTTTTTTTTACGTGTAAAAAAATATCAACAAACATGGTAAGGAAAGTTTAAATCCCCCTATACAATACAATGTACATTTTTATTTTTCTTAACGTAAATTAATTAAAAATAAATATGGAGTTCTAAAGCTTGATTCAATGCATTATACGTAATATATACTTTTTTTTACGTGTAAAAAAATTGTTAGCAAACCTGGTAAGGTAAGTTCAAGGGCCAATACTCAATACAATGTATCTTTTTTTACCAAGAAAGATAGGGAGCGATAAAACAATATTCAATGTGGGTTATAGCACTTATTATAGACTTAAACAAACAACTTAAGCACATAACAATAGATAATTGTTATGTGCTTAAGAAATTTCTAAAGGAAAGAATTATAACTAGCATCTGACGGCATTCTAAGATCTCCTCTTGGGGATACACTTATAGTTCCTACTTTCGGACCATCCGGCAGAGCTGAACGTTTAAACTGCTGAGTAAAGAATCTTTTTATAAATTTATCTAACCATTTATTTATTATTTCTTCAGTGTAATCAGCCTTGAAGGCTTCTTTAGCTAAAAATAATATTTTATCTCTAGACGCACCTTGCTTCATGAAATAATAGAGGAAGAAGTCATGTAGTTCATATGGACCTACTATGTCTTCAGTTTTTTGAGTGATTTTACCACTTTTATCTTTCGGTAAAAGTTCTGGACTTACAGGAGTGTCAAGTACATCTAAAAGGATTTCAGTAACTTCCTTTGATGCTTCTTTATCTGCTACATACTTAACTAAATATCTAACAAGTGTCTTAGGAACTGAGCAATTTACAGAGTACATGGACATATGGTCTCCATTATATGTGCACCAACCTAAGGCAAGTTCTGATAAATCTCCTGTTCCTATTAATAGTCCACCTTCTTTATTAGCAAGATCCATAAGAATTTGAGTTCTTTCTCTTGCTTGAACATTCTCATAAGTTACATCATGTTTTTCAACTGGATGATTTATGTCTTTAAAATGCTGTAGGCACGCATCAATTATATTGATTTCTCTAAGATCTGTACCTAAATTTTTACATAGGTTTATTGCATTCATATAGGTTCTATCTGTAGTCCCAAATCCAGGCATAGTTATAGTAATAATATTTTTTAGTGGTATTTTTAACTTATCAAAAGTTTTAACTATAACTAATAGTGCTAGGGTAGAATCAAGTCCCCCAGAAATCCCAACTACAGCTTTATTAAGCCCAGTATATGAGAATCGTTTAGCCAGGGCTGAGGATTGAATATTAAATATCTCACCACAACGTATTTCACGTTGATGTAGATTTGACGGAACAAAAGGATGCTTTTCTATAGGTCTATCAAAAGTTCCGAAATCTAAGTTAGAAAATTGAAAAGGAATTTCGCAAATTTCAAAGGGACATATAGAAGTACTATTTCTAAAGCTGGTATTTTTCAATCTTTCACTATTCAACTTATTTATATCTATAATAGAAGTAATAATTTCATTTTCTCTTTGAAATCTATCATTTTCTTTTAATAATAAACCATTTTCACTAATTAAAAGATGACCGCTGAAAAGTAAATCCGTGGAGGATTCGAAAACACCAGAGGATGCATATAAATAAGAACACATACATCTTGCACTCTGAGATGTAACTAAGGATTTTCTATAATCAGCTTTGCTAACTAATTCATTAGATGCAGATAAATTAGCAATTATATTTGCACCATGAAGAGCTAAATAACTACTTGGAGGAATGGTAACCCAAAGATCCTCACAAATCTCAAAACCAAATTTAATATTTCCACAAGTGAATAATAAATTTGTTCCAAAGGGGATGTTCTTTGTAAAAGAAAGATTTACAGTTTTGTTTATTATTCCAAGACCTTCAGCAAACCATCTTTTTTCATAAAACTCAGAGTAATTAGGAATATAGCTTTTTGGCACTATTCCCAGTAGCTTACCGTTAAATATTACATAAACACAATTATATAGACAATCATTAAAATGTAGAGGAGATCCTACAGCAATTAATATATCTTTGTTTTTAGAAAACTCACATAAAGTTTTAATTGCAATTTCTGATTTTTCAATTATCTGATGTTGCAAAAATAAATCTGCACATGTGTATGCTGTTATGCAAAGTTCTGGGAAAACTATGAATTTTGATTTTTCATCAAAAGCCTGGGTTATGCACTTTTGAATGTTAATTAAGTTAAATTCTATATCTGCCACATTTACAATTGGACATGCAGCAGAAACTTTTATAAAAGAAGTTTCCAAATGAATTCACGACCTTTCTTTGGTTTTTCAAATATAGTATATGCAAAAATGACTTTATATAACAAATATTCACTAAAGTATAACATTATTTTATCTGTATTAGTAGGTATGGTTTATGATTATTACCATTTTTAATAGATACTATGATATAATAATAAAAAGGATTTATTGTAAAATTTCCTATAATATTACTTATAATCAGCATTTATAAGTAAATTGTGTTTGAAAAACAATAAAATTGTATTATAAAGTTCATAAAAGATATATAATTAAAATATGGATTAGCAATGCATAAGGGAGAAGAGTGTATAATCTGAATTTAATATTCGTAAGGGGGTGCAATATGAAATGGACACCGATGATATTTTGGATAGTTGTAGCATTAGGGGCACTAGCCATTGATATTACAACTAGTAGTTTTATGTTTGTATGGTTTTCAATAGGTGCTATTTTTGCAGTATTCGCTATTGGTTTAAATGCACCAGTAATTATTCAAGTAATTATTTTCATAGCAGTTAGCGCTGGGGCTATGGCAATTGGTTATCCTATAGTTAAAAGAACCATAAAGAAAACTGTACAAAAGACTTTGACTATGGAGGAAGGGTATATAGGAAAAGAATTTACAATAACTAAAGATATTGATGATAAAGCAAGTATTAAGTTTCAAGGAATTTATTGGACAGTAAAAAACATTGGAGAACCTATAAAAAAAGGCGATTTGGTTCAAGTTACTGGTATTGAAGGAAATAAATTATTAATAACTAAAGTTTAGGTTATATCAAAATTCGAGGAGGGATTTGTTATGGGAACAATTATATTTTTGGTTTTATTACTAATAATAATTATTGGGATTTTAACTTCTATCAAAATTGTTAATACTGGATCCGTGGTTCTAGTAGAAAGATTTGGTCAGTTTCATAGGATACTTGAGCCAGGTTGGCATTTAACAATTGTATTTGCAGATTTTGTTAGAAGAAGGATTTCTACTAAGCAACAGATATTAGATATACAACCACAGAATGTTATAACAAAGGATAATGTTAACATATCTATTGATAATGTTATATTTTATAAGGTTACTAACTCAAGAGATGCAGTGTACAATATTGAGGATTATAAATCAGGTATTGTGTACTCAACTATTACTAACATGAGAAACATTTGTGGAGATATGACTTTAGATGAAGTATTATCAGGAAGAGATAAAATAAATTCTAGACTTCTTGAAATAATCGATGAGATCACAGATGCTTATGGAATAAAAATATTATCTGTAGAAATTAAAAACATTGTACCACCTGGTGAAATCCAACAGGCTATGGAAAAACAAATGAGAGCAGAGAGAGATAAGAGAGCAGTTATTCTTACGGCTGAGGGAGAAAAACAAAGTCTAATTGAAAAAGCAGAAGGACATAAACAGGCTCAAATATTAAATGCTGAAGCTGAAAAACAAGCAACTATAAGGCGTGCAGAAGGACTTAAGGAATCTCAACTTCTTGAAGCAGAAGGTAAAGCTCGTGCTATAGAGACTATTGCAATTGCAGAAGCAGGAGCTATAAGGAAAGTAAATATAGCTATAATAGAGTCAGGTACAAATGAAACAGTTATAGCACTTAAACAAGTAGAGGCTCTTAAAGAAATGGCTAAGAATCCAGCTAATAAACTTATACTTCCAAACGAAACATTGTCAACTTTTGGTAGCATAGCAGGTATTGCTGAAATGTTAAAAATGACTAAACACACTGAAAGTATATCATTAGAAAAGAAACCAGTGGTAAATAAATCAATATAAAAAGAAAGTCTGAGAAATCAGACTTTCTTTTTATGTTTTGAATGAGGCTTACTAGATTTTTTCTGAACTGAATAACCAAATTTTCCTAGTGGTTTAGAATTCACACTAAAATATTCACCATGGGAATAAGTAATGAGATCTGCTTTTTCAAAATGAATTTTCCCAGCAGCATCTATTAAATTATTATCTACATGTGTATTGACGATTTCAGCTAAAAATAAATCATGTGTCCCTAAAGGAGTAATGCTTTTAACTTTGCATTCTAGAGATATGAAGCATTCAGAAATTAAAGGGGCAGTGACATCTATGCCGCTTTCAATAGTGAAGTTCATCTCTTTTATTTTATCTATTTGTTTTCCAGAGCGTACGCCGCAATAATCAACTTGTCTAACTAGTTTAGAATTAGGTAGATTTACTACAAAGTCGCCACTTTCTTTTATATATTCATAGGAAAGCCTTTCAGGTCTTATTGCTACAGTTATCATTGGAGGTTTAGTACAAGCCGTTCCTATCCATCCTACTGTAAAAACATTTATTTTTCCTTCTTTATTTTTTGAGGTAATTAATACTACAGGAACAGGATTTAACATTGCACTGCCTTTAAAAATAGTTTTTGGCATATATTTTCACTCCTATATCTTTAGCATACATTATTTTTTAGCATACATTATAAAGTATGTTTTTAGTTTGTATTTCTCCATTATACAATACCTTAAAAGATTTATACAGTTGAAATTCAAGTGAGAAAGCGATTTATAAAAAAAGAACAAAGACAATTTTCCGTATAAGATAATATTTTCCATTCGCACTAGTAATATTTTTTTAATAATATGGTATAATAAATGTATAAGATTAAGAGTATAGGTGTGGTGATAATTATGACAATTGCAGGAAAGATAATATATGGTGTGGGAAAATTAGTTGGAAATACTGCTGGATATGGAATAGATCTAACTGGTAATGTTATATCTTCTATAGCGGAGATATCAGGAAAAGAGAAATTGGCTATTAACAGCAGAAAGTATAGCAGAGTAGCTTCTAGAGTTACCCTTAGAACTTTAAAAGTAACAGCAGCAGTAACCGCTGTTGTAGTAGATAAAACTATTGATATAGCTGTAAATACTGCAAAATACATTGCTTTAAATGCTGTATCTACAAATGTACGAATTTATGGAGAAGCAGAGAATTTCTACGATAAAGATAAATATATAGATGTAAATTATAAGGTTTTGGAGAAATAAAGTTTAATATGGTAAAAAAGATAATTTAATGTAAAATTAGTTTTTAAATTTGAATAATTTTACTTTCCAAATAGTTATTTTAGTGATATAATTTTTAATGAGAGTAAACATGAAATATAGATAATAGAAAAGTGAGTCACACTAGAAGGTCTGTTATATAATAGACTAGATTAGTGTGGTTTTTTTGTTTTAACTCAGTTTAACATTAAGATTCATATAATTACATATTTACAAGGAATTACTAGAACTATAATTTAGGAAAATATAAGAAAAAAGTTAATATAAAAATGCAAATAGGGGGATGAATTTATGAAATTAGAAAATTTTAAGTTTAAGGATAAGGGTGATTTAGAGGTATTCGTATACAAATGGCTACCTGATACGAATGTACAAATAAAAGGAGTAGTTATGATAGCACATGGAATGGCAGAGACAGCGGAAAGGTATGAAAGTTTTGCAAAGTCTTTAACAGATAATGGGTTTATTGTTTATGCTAATGACCATAGAGGTCATGGAAAAACAGCTGGTACAGTGGAAAAACTAGGAGACCTAGGTGATGACGGCTTTAATTCAATGGTTGAAGATACTCATGAACTAAAAAAGAGAATCAAAGAAGAAAATATGGACTTACCTATATTTTTATTTGGGCATAGTATGGGATCTTTTTTAGCACAAAGATATATTTGTTTATATGGAAATGAATTAAAAGGTGTTATTATTACAGGAACTTGCGGAGCACAGGGGATTATTTTAGATATAGGAAGAATTATAGCAAAAGGGGAGATTAAGAAAATTGGGAGAAGTGGAAAAAGTAATAAATTAGCTAAATTGATTTTTGGAAGTAATAACAATTCTTTTAAACCAAATAGGACAGACTTTGATTGGCTCAGTAGGGATAACAAGGAAGTAGATAAATATATAGATGACCCATTCTGTGGGACTGTTTTTACAGCCGGATTTTTCTATGATTTTTTAGGTGGCCTAAAGAGTATAGAAAATCATAGGGAAATTAAAAATGTGACCAAAGATTTACCTATTTACATTTTCGGAGGGGACAAAGATCCCGTAGGAAAAAATGGTAAGGGTCTCTTAAGACTGGTTAAGACTTATAAAAAACATGGAATTAAGGATTTAACATACAAATTTTATAAAGATGGAAGACATGAGATGCTTAATGAAACCAATAAAGAAGAAGTAACTTCAGACGTAATAAAATGGCTTAACATGCATATTTAAGGTAAACACTTTTTCATAGATTATGCTAGAACAAAAGTATATATTGCTAGGGATGCTTTCACGTCGCCAAGTAATTCTAAAATTTATTTTAGAATTACTAAGGCTTGTTCAAATGCATCCTTGCGCAATATATACTTTTGTTAGCATAATGTATGAAAAAGGACTTTATGCAATATAATAAGCAAGAGCAAGGGCAAGGGCAAGTTCAAGGGACTTTTAAAAGGGGATATTGTTAGGAGAAGTATATGTTGATAGGGATGTCTTCACTTCGATGGGGGGATTGAAAATTTATTGGTGAAAGGATACAAAATCGCGTTGCTCTTTGATATCTGTATTATCAGATATGCTTTTGTTAGAATAATGTATGGGAAAGGACTTTATGCAATATAGTGAGCAAGGGCAAGGGCTTTTTAAAAGGGGATATTGTAAGGAAAGTATATGTTGGTAGGGATGGTTTAACTTTGAGAGGAGATTATAAAATTTATTGGTAAAAGAGTACAAAATCGCATACGCTCTTTGATAGCTGTACTACTATATATCTATATTTCTACACATAGATTTTATTTATGTAATAAATGTATATTTTTAACTGTGAATTTTAAAGAAGTATGAGGTTTAACCATATAAAATGGTGTATAATAAAATTACATTTTATAAATAGTAAAAATATGAAAGTTGGTGAGAAAATGACCCAAAATGAATTGATGGAAACTATAAGTAATGGAGAAAACTCATATATTGAATTTAAAGAAGAGAATATTAGAGCAAAAGATTTAGCAGAAGAAATAGTTGCATTTGCAAATTCAGAAGGTGGAATAATACTTATTGGTATAAGTGATGATGGAGATATAATGGGAGTTAAAGATAAAAAGATTGAAGAAAAAATTATGAATATATGTAGAAATAATTGTATACCAAATATAATTCCTATATATAATGAGTTTATATTATCAGATAAAAGGGTTTCTGTAATTGATATACCTAAAGGATTAAATAAGCCATACTATACAGTAGACCATAAGTATTACATTAGAGTAGGAACAACAAAAAGAATAGCATCAAGGGAAGAACTTTTAAGACTTTTCGAAGCAAATGGAGCATTACATTTTGATATTTCACCTGTTGAGGGTACTTCTATAAAAGACTTAGATATTGATATAATTAGAGATTATTTTATAAATTATAATACATTTGACCTCTATGAGGAAGAGAAGGAAGCAATTGAGAGAATTCTTATTAATTCAGATATATTAAAAGATAAAGATAGTAAAATAGTATGTTCTGTTGGTGGACTTTTAATATTTGGTAAAAATTTTCAGAGACATATACCACAAAATGGAGTTAGTTTTGCTCATTTTAAAGGTAATGATATTACAGATGAATTAATAGATAAAAAAGTAATATTAGGTAGAATACAAGACATGGCAGAACAACTTTTAGTGGTTTTGAAGAATAATATGAAAACACCATCAAAAATTAATGGACTATTAAGAGTTGAGGAAGAAGAATATCCTATTTTAGTACTTAGAGAAGCCATAATTAATTCACTAGTTCATAGAAATTATAGCATTTATGGATCAAAAATCAGAATTTTTATGTTTGATGATAGAATTGAGTTTCATAGTCCAGGAAGACTTCCCAATACAGTAACAATTGAAAAAATGAAAATAGGTGTGTCTTATGCTAGAAATCCATTCTTAGTTAAGTATATGGAGAATATGAGATATATTGATCAACTTGGAAGAGGGATTCCTATGATTCTTAAAACTATGAAAAATAAAGGTGCTAGAGAACCTTTGCTTGAAGAGGTAGGAGAAGAATTTATTCTTACCATATTTAGATAAACACTTTTTCATAGATTATGCTATGACAAAAGTATATATTGCTAGGGATGCTTTCACAGCGCCAAGGAATTCTAAAATTTATTTTATTTACAGCTGCTAAAAAGTACAAACTCGCGTTGCTCAAACATGTACTTTTCTCACGCATCTGTAAATAAAATAAATTGAGAATTACTAAGGCTAGTTCAAATGCATCCTTGCGCAATATATACTTTTGTTAGCATAATATATGAAAAAGGACTTTATGCAATATAATAAGCAAGAGAAAGGGCAAGGGCAAGATCAAGGGCTTTTTAAAAGGGGATATTGTAAAGGAAAGTATATGTTGGTAGGGATGTCTTCACTTCAATGGAGGGATTATTAAATTTATTGATGAAAGGATACAAAATCGCGTTTGCTCTTTGATATCTGTACTACGAGATATGCTTTTGTAAGCTTAATGTATGGGAAAGGATTTTATTCAATATAGTTAGCAAGGTCAAAGGCTTTTTAAAAAGGGATATTGAGAGAAAGTATATGTTGGTAGAGATGTCTTCACTTGATGTGGAAGTGTCGATCTATTTTATCCACAGCTATACAAGAGCACAAAATCGCGTTCGCTCTTTGCTATTTGTACTACGATATGTATTTTGTTAGCATAATGGTATGAATTTTCTCCGGAAGTGACTTAAAATAAGAAGAGCAGAAACATTGAAATTCCATCTAGAAATTCTTCTTTCCAAATATAAAATTCTCGTAAGACTGCCAGGATGGTAGTCTAGCGAACCTGAGCCAGGACAGCGAATGTGAGTGTTAGAGAATTTTATATTCGAAAAAATTAGAATTTCTTAATGGAATTTCACGTTTCAAACTCTTATTTCAAGTTACGCAGGAGAAAGTTCATAGGGATGCACCTTGATAAGGATGCATCCCTTTTATTTTTTAGGTTCGTATCTTTTTACCTTTTAATATTTACTGACTACGAAATGGGTATTTAAATAAAAAATTTTTATATAAAAATAATTTTACTTTTGCAATTTCTACTTGAAAGATAAAAGGAGATATGTTAGAATTTACATAAGCTAATGTTTACACTCTAAACATATATTAAGGAGAAGTTTATGACAAATAGAGAACAAGAGATTTTAGAATTGATTAGGGGAAATCCTATGATTTCTCAAAAACAACTGGCTGATTCCTTAGGAATTACGCGTTCATCTGTGGCAGTTCATATTAGTAATTTATTGAAAAAGGGGAATCTTGTAGGTAAAGGTTATATCCTTCGCATGCAGCCGTATATTATTATTATTGGTGGAACTAATATTGATATTCAAGGTTTCCCAAATAATGAGTTAATATTGAAAGATTCTAATCCTGGAGAGGTTAAGATTTCACTTGGGGGTGTAGGTCGAAATATTGGTGAAAACCTTGTGAAATTAGGTATAGAAACAAAGCTTATTAGTGCAGTAGGCGATGATGTTTATGGAAGAAAAATATTAGATGAGTCAAGATTAATTCACCTTAATATGGAGCACTCGCTTATTTTGAAGGAATTTGCTACGTCAACCTACCTATCAATATTAGGTGGAACTCATGATATGATGTTAGCCATATCGGATATGGGTATTATTGAAAATGTGAGCGTGGATTTTATTAAAAGTAAAAAGAATATAATAGAAAATTCAAAGATATGTATTATTGATACAAACATTCCAAAAGAAACTATTGAATATATAGTAACTAATTATAAAAATGTTGATTTTTTCTTAGATACAGTATCAACAACTAAAGCAAAAAAAGTTAAAGATATTATTGGTTATTTTCATACTATAAAACCTAATAAACTCGAGGCTGAGATTTTATCAGGTATTAAGATAAAAAACGAAACTGATCTAGAAAACACCGCAAATTATTTTTTAGAAAAGGGAGTTAAAAGAGTATTTATAAGCCTTGGAGAAGAGGGCATGTATTATAATGATGGTGCTCGATCTAAGCATATAAAAAACCCAAAGATACATGTAGTTAATGCAACTGGCGCAGGTGATGCATGCCTTGCAGCCTTAGCTTATAGTCATTTTAATAATTTTGATATAGATTATAGCGCTTTATTTTCTATGAGTGCATCAATACTTGCATTGTCCCATGAAAACACTATCAATCCTAACATATCAGTAGAAAATATAATTAAGAAGATAAAGGAGACTAAATTATGTTAACAAAATATTTAGATATTAAACCAGAGGTTGCTAAAGCATTAAAGGAGGGCAAAGCCGTAGTAGCACTAGAATCTACTATTATATCCCATGGAATGCCATATCCAAGAAATGTTGAAACTGCTTTGAAGGTAGAAGAAATAGTAAGAGAGAATGGAGCTATTCCAGCTACTGTTGCAATTATTAATGGAAGACTTAAGGTCGGACTTACTCCAGAGGAAATAGAAGTACTTGGAAGTGGTAAAAATGTAATTAAGACCAGTAGACGAGATATTCCTTTTATAATAGCAAACAAAGCGGATGGTGCAACTACAGTAGCATCAACAATGATTATAGCATCACTTGCTGGGGTTAAAATATTTGCTACAGGTGGCGTAGGCGGAGTTCATAGAGGAGCACAAGAAACTTTTGATATTTCAGCAGATTTGCAAGAACTCGCAAATACTAATGTAGCTGTTGTTTGTGCAGGAGCAAAATCTATATTGGATATAGGACTAACTTTAGAGTGCCTTGAGACCTTAGGAGTTCCAGTAGTTGGATTTGGTACAGATGAACTTCCTGCTTTTTATACTAGAAAAAGTGGATTTGGAGTAGATTACAGAGTAGATTCAGTAGAACTCCTTGCCTCAGCTTTAAAAGCAAAATGGGATTTAGGACTTAAGGGAGGCATGCTTATAGCTAACCCAATTCCTCAGGAGTTTGAGATGGATTATGATGTTATAAATAAGGCTATAGATGAGGCGTTAATAGAACTAAATGAAAAGGGAATTAAGGGAAAAGCAAGTACACCATTTTTACTTGGGAAAGTTAAAGAAATTACTGGTGGGGATAGTTTAGATTCAAACATTCAATTGGTATATAATAATGCAAAGGTTGGAGCACAACTTGCGGTAGAGCTTGCAAAACTTGGGTAGGTCTAAGCAATTTCCCTACGGGACTTGCGATTAGAGCTTGAAACGTGAAATACCATTAAGAAATTCTAATCTTTTGCAACTATAAAATCCTCTATCGCTCACACTCGACGTCCTGTCTCGGGTTCGCTAGCTTCCACGTCCTGTGGAAGCTCACGAGGATTTTATATTAGCAAAAGAAGAATTTCTAAATGGGATTTCAATGTTACTTCGCTTCTAATCGCAAGTCATTGTGGAAAAAACGTATGCTTTTATGCATTGATATGCTTTGATGTTGGGAAAGAAACCCAAAAATGAAAGTCAAGAAAAAAAGTATAGTTAATTGCACCCGATTATTTAAGTGATTCTTTAGATATTCCTTTGGGCCATAACAATTATTTATTGTTGCATGTGACCGAAGGAATATTTTTTTATATAGATTAAAATCTTTGCAAATATGGGAGATTAAATGTAAAATATTATTAACAACATATAATAAATTAACATACGATATATGTTAAACAACCCATTTTACAATTCGTAGAATTTGCCTTGTGAGAATGTGGTTAAAATAATTTAGATGGAGTGGTGTTATAGTGGACAACATTTTAGAAATTATTAAAAATCGGACATTAACCTATGAGCAAAAGGTATTAACCCTTGCTAGAGCAGCTGAGGATAGTATAGATGTTCTCAATATTGAAAAGGATACTCAAAAGCTTCGTGATGAGGGGATTATATGTGATCTTTTTGAGGGGCATGCACCTTATAGACCTAGGTATATAGTTCCTAATTACGAGAAATTTATGAAAAATGGAAGTGAATTTTTGGAATTAGAACCACCGAAGGATATTTGGGAGGCTACAAATAGTTTATTGATATTATATAGGCATGTACCATCAATTACTTCATTTCCGGTATATATAGGAAATATTGATTTTCTTTTGGAACCCTTTGTGGTAAATGAAGAAGAAGCTTTTCATGCTATAAAATTATTTTTAACACATATAGACAGAACCATAACAGATTCTTTTTGTCATGCAAATATAGGACCAGGGGACTCCAGAGCTGGAAGACTAATATTAAGAGCTGAAAGAGAACTTAAAAGTGCAATTCCTAATATAACATTAAAATACAGCACGGAGACGCCTGATGATTTTGCTATTGATTGTATTAATACAACTTTAATAACTGCAAAACCAAGTTTTGCGAATCATGAAATGTTTTGTAAAGAATTTAATGGAAACTATGCTATAGCGAGTTGTTATAATGGACTTACTATAGGTGGAGGAAGTTATACACTATCTAGATTAAATTTAGCAACTCTTGCTAAAAAATCAGAAAATGAAGATGAATTTATTAATGTAATATTACCAGATGCCGCACGGAAAATGGCTAATTATATGAAAGAGCGAATAAGATTTTTAGTGGAGGAGAGTGGTTTCTTTGAAACGAATTTCCTTGTAAAAGAAGGATTGATTAATAAAGATAATTTTACAGGAATGTTTGGAATGTTTGGACTTGCTGAATGTGTAAATCATTTTGTTGATGCATCTATTTTAGAAAATAGATTTGGACACAGCGCAAAAGCCAATGTTTTAGGTTATAAAATCATTGAGAAACTTGAAGACGAAGTTAATAAATGTAATGATCCTAACTGCATCATAACTAAGGGCAAATATTTACTACATGCTCAGGTAGGCATTGAAACTGATGTAGGAATAAGTCCAGGATGCAGGATTCCAATTGGGGATGAACCTGAGCTTCCTAATCATATAATGCAGTCTGCTAAATTCCATAAATTCTTTCCATCGGGGATAGGTGATGTATTTGCTTTTGATAGTACAGTTAAAAGTAATCCACAATATATATTAGATATTATTAAAGGTGCTTTTAAAAATAAAATGAGATATTTTTCAGCATATTCTACTGATTGTGATGTGATAAGAATTACTGGATATCTTGTCAAAAGATCAGACATGGAGAAATTAGATGCAGGGCAGCAGGTACTTCAGGATACAGTGGCATTAGGACTTGGCTCAGTTAAAAATAATAGGGTGCTTGAGAGGAAAGTAAGAAAAAATGAATAAGGGACTAATAAACCGAATTATTCCCTTTAGCTCTGTTGATGGCCCGGGAAATAGGACCGCGATATTTTTGCAAGGGTGTAATTTTAACTGTCTTTATTGTCATAATCCTGAGACAATAAATGTTTGTAATAATTGTGGGGAATGCTTGAGTGCTTGCCATTATAAGGCTTTGAAGTTTAAGGCACCTTATGTAGTATGGAATAAGGTAGCTTGCAAGACATGTGATGAGTGTATAAAACACTGCAGAAGAAATAGTTCCCCTAAAGCACAAAACATGACAGTTAAAGAAGTAATAAGCGAGATAGAAAAGAATAAATTTTTCATCTCTGGGATCACGGTTTCGGGTGGAGAGTGCACCCTTCAAAGTGAGTTTTTGACGCATTTATTTAAAGAAGTTAAAAAGATGAACTTAACATGTTTTGTGGATACCAATGGGTCGGTGCCATTATGGGAGCATAAGGAACTTGTGGATGTTATGGATATGGCAATGGTAGATATAAAATCCTATAACTATGATGAACATTTAAAGCTTACAGGTATGGTAAATACTACTGTAATAGAAAACGTAAAATATTTAGCTAAGCTAAATAAAATTTATGAAATTCGAACGGTTATTGTACCAGAAGTTTTAAACAATAAGTATAATGTAGATAAAATTAGTAAGCTTATTGCCACCTTAAATCCTGACATAAGATATAAACTTATAAAATATAGGCAACTTGGTGCACGACGGAGCCTAATAAACAGTTATACACCTAGTGATGAAATGATGAAAGAATTATGTGTGATAGCAAAGCAGAATGGTTGCAGAAATATAGTTATGGTATAAGTAGACACAAACTAATAAATGTTTTAGAACTGAATAGGAATATAGGGAAAGAGTATCTTTAATAGATGCTCTTTTTTTATGTCCAAAATAAGATGAAAAGGTGATTTAAAAAATTACAGTTAAAAAAATTTTCAATTAAAAATTAAATAGTAACAAGTAAAGTATATTTCCATACAAATATAGTAATGATAAAATAGAACTAATAAAATAGAAAACATCAGGATGATGGAGGATGCAAAATGATGGGAATAATTAAAGAAGAAGAGGACTTATATAACAACAATATTCTAGAAAAAGTATATTTTGAAAATGGTGATATGGTGCTACGGTTTCAAACTGTAGAAGATAAAGATGAATTTGATAAATTATTAGTTGGTTATATCAAACTTACGTAGTAAAATTTTTAGGTGAAGTTAAAGATAGTCTAGTGGTAACTAAATATGAATAAGATAGGGGCTTAGAGATGAGCTCCGTTTTATATTGTAATCCCTTAAATGATGAATAATATTGCATAGGAGTGATATTATGATAATTGATAACTGTATAAATTTAAAACATCTTGTTATAATTAAATATAGGACTAATAGCATATTATTTAAAAATATAAATGAAAGAAGGAAAATTTAATGAGCGAAGTTAATAAACTTAAAACAAGAGATGAAATTGATAGCGCATGCAAGTGGAAGGTTGAAAATCTGTATAAGACTTCAATGCTGTGGGAAGAAGATTTCGAAATTCTAAAGACTAAAGCTCCAAAGATGTTAAGATTTTCAGGAAAATTAGATTCGGCTGAGAACCTATTATCATTTTTAGAAAATAATGTAGAAATTGAAAGACTTCTCGATAAATTGCTTGTATATGCACATCTAAGAGGGGATGAGGATACAGCTAAAGCAGAGTTTCAAGTTCTTAAAAATAAAATTGATGCATACGGTGCGGAGGTTTCTAGTTTTACAGCATTTTTTATACCTGAATTATTATCATTATCAGAGGGAGCTGTAGACGAGGCTATTAATAAGTTGCCAGGGTTAAAGGTATATGAATTTTATTTAAAAGATATTTTAGACCAGAAGGCTCATACCTTAAGTGCAGAGGGAGAAAAGCTTTTGGCCTCTGTTAGTGATTGTTTAAATGCTCCAGGGAATATATTTTCAATGCTTACAGATGCAGATATGACATTCCCAAATATAAAAGATGAAAAAGGTAATGAAGTTGAATTTACGGAAGGAAACTACAGTAGTTTCATAAAATCTAAGGATAGAAGAGTAAGAAAAGATGCTTTTGAAACATTATTTGGAACCTATAAAGGATTTAGCAATACTTTAACAACAGCTTTAACATCTTCAATAAAGAATTTTATATTTAATTCAAAAACAAGAAATTATGCATCAGCCTTAGAAAGTTCACTAAAGCCAAATAACATTCCAGTAGAGGTTTATCAAAATGTTGTGGACACTATAAATAACAATTTATCTTCCCTTCATAAATATGTAAGCCTTAAAAAGAAGCTGCTCGGGCTAGATGAAATTCATATGTATGATTTATATGTGCCAATAGTTGAAGCGGAAGAGGATCATATTAAGTATGAAGATGCTGTTAGTATTGCACTCGAGGGGATTAAACCACTAGGACAAGAGTATTTGGATATATTTAAAGAAGGAATTAATGAGGGGTGGGTAGATGTATTTCAAAACAAGGGTAAACGCTCTGGGGCATATTCTTGGGGATGTTATGACAGTATGCCATATGTGCTTTTAAATTATAATTATCAATTAAATGATGTATCAACTTTAGCTCACGAAATGGGTCACTCTATTCATTCTTATTATTCAAGGAAGAATCAACCATATATATATTCGGGATATGAACTATTCTGCGCGGAAGTTGCGTCTATTACTAATGAATGTCTATTAATAGATTATTTGATTAAAAATGAGACAGATAAGAAGAAAAGATTGTTCTTAATAAATCAGCAATTAGAAGGAATAAGAACTACAGTTTTTAGGCAATGTATGTTTGCAGAGTTTGAAAAAATAACACATGAAAAGATTGAACAGGGTTGCCCATTAGCTCCAGAAGATATGTGTAGAATTTATCATGACTTAAACGTAAAATACTTTGGAGAAGATATGGTGGTAGATGAAGGTATAGATATGGAATGGGCAAGAATTCCTCATTTTTATAATGATTTCTATGTATATCAATATACTACAGGTTTTGCAGCAGCTAATTCTTTCAGTAAAATGATAACTTACGAGGGAGAGAGTGCTGTAGAAAGATATATAGGATTCCTAAAGAGTGGTGGAAGTGACTATCCAATAAATATACTTAAAAAGGCTGGGGTAGATATGTCAACTCCAAAACCTTTAGAAGATACTATAAGAAGATTTGATGAATTATTGGAGATGCTTGAAAAAGAGATATAACAAAAGAAAGGTATGAGGTTTCTCCTGCGTGCCTTGCAATTAGAGCTCCAAACGTTAAATCCCAATAAGAAATTCTAATCTTTCTACGCTTCTTATTGCTAGTCACTATAGAGAAACATCATCAACTATCGATCTAATACTTTATGAATTCTACTAAGGGTGAACTGTGAGACTCACGAGAATAGCCACCATGGGTATTTTTATTGTCAATATTATTAGTTATATTCAGTAAAGTTTATATCTTTATTATAGAAACTCCTCATAGGGTATAAATGTTATTGTCTGAACTGTTTTTCCAAAAGAACGTGTACTATATGACATTTTATACATAGTATCATTTATAATAAACATTGGTTGACTATTTGCTGTATTTTTTAACTCCACTTTCTTACCTTGCTTATGTAACTCTTCTAACGCTGCAGATGTAACATCATTAATATTCATATAAATCTTATCTAATTGAAAAGTTAATTTATTTTTTCCTTTACCCCAAGTCTTACTCGCTGTCCACATTGTTATTACTGCACCTAGAATGACTGCTACAAGTACTGATTTATCTATCATTACGTTACCTCCCCATTATATAAAAAATATTTTCTTGACCATATATATTTAAAATTATTGATGTTTATAAGTTAATTGTAACATATATTTTAACTGTAGAGGATTAAATTGTATAATACTTTCACAATCTTAACGTTTATAATTTTGTTAGCGGGTCCAATTGTACTTCAATTATTTTTGTCAAGAAAAGAGAATAAGTGGTTTAGTTTAATATTGCCTATAATTAGTGTTATTATTTCTTTAATTCCTATTTTGTTTGTACCTGTTTCAGGCGATGCGACAATTGCTCAAAATATCATACAAGTTATTATTGTTGAGATTATAAGGAATTTTAACACGTTAGAGAAAGTATATATTGTGTAAATTGCATTTGAGCAAGCTTTAGTAATTCTTAATCAATTTTAATTAAATATACGTTAAGAAGAGTACATGTTTGAGCGATAGCGAGTTTGTACTCTTTAGTATATTTCAGTAAAATTTATTTAGAATTACTTAGCATAGCGAATAGCAATTGTAACAATATATACTTTTTCTTTACTTTAATAATGTTAAAGCATATACTCAATATTATTAAGGTATATATTATATATTTTATAAATAAAGTTAAGGTGTGATGTTAAAATGCCAATAGATGTGATGTCAGATTGGTTGACGACTTTGGATGATGAGGATATAAGTTTTATCAAGAAATTTATAATGTCTTCGGGGTCATTAAAAGAAATTGCAGGTATTTATGGGGTAACTTACCCCACTGTAAGACTTAGGTTGGACCGTTTAATTCAAAAGATACAAATATCAGAGGATACTACAAATGAGCCATTTGTTTCGCTAATAAAAAAATTGGCAGTTAATGATAAGCTAGATTTTGATACTGCTAAAATACTAATTTCAGAATACAAAAAAACAAAGAAGGGGGATTGAGTTAAATGTCACCTAATATTTTCACCATTTTAACGTTTATAATACTTTTGGCAGGTCCAATTGTACTTCAATTATTTTTATCAAAACGAGAAAACAAGTGGCTTGGTTTAATATTACCAGCATTAAATGTTATAATTTCTATTATGGCAGTTTTAGGGGTGCCTTTTTTTGAAAAGCCATCAATTTTTGAAATTATTATACAAGCTATAACGGTTTTATTATTATATAACATTCCAACAGCAATCTTAATTGCTATATATTTTGCTTGTCGTGAAAAATTAAAAAAGAATAAAGAGATAGATAAAATGAATATTCAAGATTTACATTAGATACGTATTGTTGGAAATTTGGTAGTATATTATAATTGTGAACAAAATTATTATAAATCTTAAGTTAATATTAAGATTTTTTTAATCTATATTTAATAATACAGCTTTAATATATATAATATAGGAATTTATATATATTAGAGGAAGTGTAATACTATGATAATTAATACCCATTTACTAATATCACAAATCATATATAAGTACATTTCAAATAAGATGGACTTAAAACTAGACAGGTTATCATTTGCATATGGAAATATTGAACCAGATTTGAATAATAAGGATATTAACCATCCACATACATTAGAGAAAAGCTTTGATATTGTGTGTGAATACTCAGAAGAATTAATGAATGAAAATATTTCAACTAAGGAATTTTCAAGGCGTTTAGGAGTGATTTGCCACTTTGGCTGTGATTATTTTTGTTTATATCACAGAGATGGTAATGAAAAAAAAGGTTTATATGAACATATATTTTATGAGGTAATTCTACATTTTAAATTACTAATACTTTTTTTTAGCGGTAAGATAAAGTTGAATTATTATGAAATGAATGAAGATAGCGTAGAAGCTATAGTAATGAAGATACAAAAAAAATACAATTCAGAGGATGAGAGCTTAACGAGAGATATAACCAATTCAATATTTGCTGTTTCACAAATTTCAAAATTACTAGTACATTCAAGTCAATTGTACTTACAGAAAAATGAAATTAATATGAAAATGAATATTCAAAATTTGAATTAAATACTTATGGCGAAAAATAAGAAAAAACTATGCTAAACATATAAGTTAGCATAGTTTTTTTGTTATAAAAGTGTTTTAAAAATCGGTGTTATTTTTGGATTAACATTCTAAAGGTTAACTCAGTAGGAATTAACCTGTGTTTTTTTGATCACTAATATTATTAATCCATTTACATGATAAGAAAGTATATATTGTGTAAATTGCATTTGAGCAAGCTTTAGTAATTCTTAATCAATTTTAATTAAATATACGTTAAGAAGAGTACATGTTTGAGCGATAGCGAGTTTGTACTCTTTAGTATCTTTCAGTAAAATTTATTTAGAATAACTTAGCACAGCGAAACGCAATTGTAACAATATATACTTTTCTTTACCTCTTTTTGATATACCAATATACAGGAAGTCCAACTAATGTTATAACAATCCCTATAAGTGCTTTTGGAGTATCAGTTACAAGCGTACTTATTAGGATGTAAACACCACCTATAATTCCTATTAATGGAACTACTGGGTAGAATGGCACTTTATAAGGTCTTACTAAATCTTTATGTTTTTTTCTTAATATAAAGATACCTGCTACTGCCATTGTGAAGAAAATCCATAAAACAAAGACAACAAGATCAGTTAAGGTATTAAAAGAACCACTAAATATGTATAGACAAGTAAGTACAAACTCAAAAATATAAGCATTTAATGGAGTTTGGTACTTTGTATTAACTTTCCCTAAAAATTTATCATAAGGTAAAAGTTTATCTTGGCCCATGGCAAAAGGTATTCTAACTCCTGTCATTAGGTAACCATTTAACGCCCCGAAGATTGAGATAAATATACCAGCAGAGATAAATAGTGAACCGGATTTTCCAAATAAAACTGATGCAACATCAGTAGCTACTTTATTAGAATTTACAACAGACGTTATAGGAACTACGTTTATAATTGCTAAATTAAATAAAACATATACTATTATAGTAATGCCGAGACCTATAATTATTGATTTTGGTATATCTTTTTTAGGATTTTTTAGTTCTCCTCCCATGTTGCTTACACTTACCCATCCATCATATGCCCAAAGTGTTCCAAGCATAGCTGCCCCAAAACCTGCACCAGCTGCCATATTACCTACTGGCAAGGAAAAACTGTGGGCTGTTCCTTTTATAAGACCTAAAGCAATGATAATAAAAATTGGAATTAGTTTTGCAATAGTTGCAACAAACTGAATTTTACTAGCAAGTTTTGTTGATAATACATTTGCAGTGGTGATAATTAGTAACATTAATATAGCAAATAGCTTTTGCGAAAGTCCACTCATAGGTACAAAGTTAGTAGCTTGAGTTGCTAAAACTATTGCCAGTGCTGCGACGGAACCAGGGACATAAATAACTGTTTGTACCCAGCCAAATAAAAATGCCCATTTTTCTCCATAAAGTTCTTTAAGATAAATAAAAATGCCTCCGGTTTTTGGAATAGCTGATGCTATTTCGGCTATAGTAAGACCGGATGCCATAGTTATAATTCCACCTGCTACCCAAGCAAGTATACCTATGGTTGGAGAGCCAGCATTCTTAAAAACAATTGAAGGTTTAAAGAAAATTCCTGAACCTATAACCATACCTATTACTACAGTAATAGCTTCAAGAAAACCAATCTCTCTTTTTAGTTTTTTGGGCAAATTAATAACAGAATTTGTATTATTTGATACTTTCAAAATAAATCATCCTTTCTTTTGTTATTAATATAATAATGGCAAATTTAGATATAGTCAACAAAAATTCGTTTCAGAAAATTTAGAACATTCAATTTAAATCATACGTGTTAAAACATACAAGTTAAAATATCTTCTAGAACTGCATTTGAAAAATAATCAGATATATTAAAGGTTGAAAGTACCGCTTTTACAGCTGGTTCTTCGTGGTTTACACCTATAAGTTTAGTTTCTATGTCTGAAACATCAAGTTTGCTAAAAAAATCACCATATATTTTAATAGCTTTTATTAGTCCATGATTTACTTCCATATTACATTCAATTGTTCCAAATGAAAATTTCTTCTCATTTATGAAGTTATATTTAGGGGAATGACCAAAATTCCACTCCCAAGTAGAATATTTATCGTCGGCTAATTTATTTATCTTAACTAGATCATAAGGAGTAAATTCATACAAGCAATTTGAACTATCCTCTGTAATAACATAGTTCATAATTAATTTTTTAAAATCCATGATAGATAGTGGTTGCTTTAAGTGAGCACTGATATTAGTTACCCTGCTTAATACGGATTTAATACTCTTGTCCTTAAATTTTAATGGTTTAGATTGTAATGCTTTTGATAAATCAGTGATATTGGACGCAAAAAGTAAGGTTCCGTGATGAAGAACTCTATTACTAGAATTGTATTGGGCATTTCCTGAAAACTTTTTACCTTCAATAGTAAGATCATTTCTCCCACTAAATTCTGCATTTATGTTAAGTGAATTTAGAACCTTTAGAATAGGCAAAGTGAATTTTTTAAAATTATTAAAATTTTCTTGACTGTTATTTTTGATAAAAGTGAAATTTAAATTACCTAAATCGTGAAAAACAGTGCCTCCACCAGATAATCTTCTTACTACAGGGATATTATTTGTTTTTATGTAGTCTAGGTTAATTTCGGACAGTGTATTTTGGTTTTTTCCTACAATGATACTAGGATTGTTCCGCCATAACATAAAACATTCTTCTTTAAATTCCTTTAGCATATATTCCTCTGCTGCCAAGTTAAAATAAGGATTTGTATTTGTGTTATTTATATAAAGCATAATAAACCCTCCTCGCTATGAATTTGTTATATATTATAAACTAATGTTTTATTTAATTGAATTATATCTCAAAAATCAGTATAATGAAATGCGAAAGAGAGTAAAAGTCATTATAAAGAAAATTGCATATTTTGCATTAATTGTATTGAAATCCTTAATTTCATATAGTACAATTGAATTAAAATAGTGTGGTTAAAAATTATATATTATTTAGATGATAATATCGAGAGATATCTATTTAAAGATAGCCGGAGAAGAAATATAGAAAATAGTCATTTTTTATAGAAGCTTTCAGGCAAACATATCGATATTTGATGAAACTCTGGAAAGTCCAATTATTGGCACCGTAGGAGCAATACCCTAAAGTATTAAAATACTATAAAGTATAAAAATACATTAAAGTAGAAACTCTCAGGTAAAAATACAGAGATACAATGACGTTAGGGTACTTCTATGTCATTGTATCTCTGTTTTTATTTTTTATATTTACATGTTTTATAAAGTGTAAGGGGGAAATATGGTGGAAAATTTAAAGAAAACGCCTTTATTCAATACCTATAGTGAATATGGTGGAAAAATAATTGAATTTGGTGGATGGGCAATGCCGGTGTTATACTCGGGGATAATTTCAGAACACGAAGCTGTTAGGAGTGCTGCTGGACTTTTTGATGTATCACATATGGGAGAGGTGGATATAAAAGGAGTCGAGGCCTTTGAATTTGTACAAAAATTAGTTACAAATGATGTGTCAGTTCTTAAAGACAATCAAATATTATATACTTTAATGTGTTATGAAAATGGTGGAATAGTTGATGACCTTTTAGTATATAAATTTTCTCAAGAACACTTTTATCTTGTTATAAATGCAGGTAATATCGAAAAAGACTTTTTATGGATGCTAAGGAATAAGGGGTCATATGATGTGGAAATCACTAATAGTTCGGATTTAGTGGCAGAAATTGCTATTCAAGGACCAAAAGCACAGAAGATACTTCAAAAGATAATGGATGTAGATTTAGACAAAATTAAATTTTTCTATTTTGAAAAAGATGTTCTTGTAGACGGTATAAAATGTCTTGTTTCGAGAACGGGATATACAGGTGAGGATGGATTTGAAATATACACTTCAATCGAAGAAATAGAAAAGTTATGGCATAAACTACTTAAGGTTGGAGCGCAAGAAGGACTTAAGCCTGCAGGGCTTGGATGCAGAGATACTTTAAGATTTGAAGCTTCATTACCACTATATGGGGATGAAATATCCCAGGATATTTCGCCACTAGAAGCCGGTCTTGGTTTTTTCGTAAAACTTCAAAAGCAAAACTTTATAGGACGTGAAGCTCTTTTAAAGCAAAAAGAAGAGGGTATTAAAAGAAAATTAGTAGGTTTTGAGATGAAGGATAGAGGTATTCCAAGACATGGATATGAAGTTTTCGTTTTGGGAGAAAAAATTGGAGTAGTGACAACAGGGTATTTATCGCCTACATTAAAGAAAAATATAGGTCTTGCTTTAATAGATTTTAAATACTCAGAATTAGGTACAGAAATAGGAATTGTTATTAGAGGTAAGTTATTAAAAGCAGAAGTAGTTAGTAAAAAATTCTATAATAAAAATTATAAAAAGTAAAAGCTATAATAAATAAAAGTAATTATAAAAAAGAAAAATTAGGGGGACTTTAAATGAAAACATTAAAAGAATTATTTTATAGTAATGATCATGAATGGATAAAACTTGAAGGAAATATGGCATACGTGGGAATTACTGATTTCGCACAACATGCTTTAGGAGATATTGTTTTTGTTGAACTACCTGAGGTAGATACGGAATTTACTAGTGGGGACGTTTTTGGTGTAATTGAATCTGTTAAAGCCGCTTCAGACATGTATATTCCATTTGGTGGAAAGGTAATAGAAATAAATGAGTCTGTAGTGGATAACCCAGTATTAGTAAGTCAAGATTGCTATGAAAATTGGATGCTTCTTTTAGAAATTACGAATAAGGAAGATTTAAATTCTCTTATGAACGAAGAGCAATATAAAGAATATTGCAGTAAGGAGAAATAATATGTTCCCTTATATTCCTAATACTTTAGAAGATGAAAAATTTATGTTAAAACAAATTGGTGTTTTATCTATACAGGATTTGTTCAAAGATATACCTGATGAGCTTAAATTAAATAGAGAGCTAAATATAAATCCGTCATTGCCTGAGATTGAAGTACAAAAACATGTAAAATCACTAGCCAATAAAAATAAAAGTACTGAGGAATTAGTTTGTTTTTTAGGGGCTGGAGTTTATGATCACTATATACCTTCAATAATAAAACATTTAGTTTCAAGATCTGAATTTTATACATCATATACGCCTTATCAACCGGAAATAAGCCAAGGTACACTACAAGCTATTTTTGAATATCAGACTTTAATATGCGATTTGACAGGACTTGATGTTTCAAATGCTTCTATGTATGATGGGTCTACAGCATGTGCTGAAGCATCTTTTATGGCTGTAGCCCATACAAAAAGAAAATCTATAATTGTATCTAAAACGGTACATCCTCAAATAAGAAAAGTTCTATATACTTATACAAAGTTCAAGGGAATAGAACTAGTAGAGGTTGATGCATTGGATGGAGTTACAGATATTCTAAAATTAAAAGAACTTGTAGATAAGGGCACGGCAGGGGTTATTGTTCAAAACCCCAATTTTTTTGGAATTATTGAAGATATGACAGAAATTCAAAAGATTACTTCTGATAATAAGTCACTTTTAATAATGAGTGTAGATCCTATATCTCTTGCCATATTAAAAACTCCAGGAGAAATAGGAGCAGATATCGTAGTAGGAGAGGGCCAATCTCTTGGAAATAAAATGAATTTTGGAGGACCATATTTAGGATTCATGGCAACTACTACAAAACTTATGAGAAAAATGCCAGGAAGGATTGTAGGCCAGACCAAAGACATAGATGGAAAAAGAGCATTCGTGTTAACACTTCAAGCCAGAGAACAGCATATACGACGGGAAAAAGCAACCTCCAATATATGTTCAGACCAATCTTTAAATGCACTAACTGCTGCAATTTATCTTACTACTATGGGGAAACAGGGATTAAGAGAAGTTGCATACCAAAGTACTCAGAAGGCACATTATGCTTTTAATGAAATTATTAAACTAGAAAACTACAAGCCGGTATTTAACAAACCTTTTTTCAAGGAATTTGTAATCGAGGGACCTCAAAGTGCTAATGTTATTAACGACAAATTATTAGAAAAAAATATAATCGGTGGTTATGATATAGAGTCAAATTACCCTGAATATAAAAATACTTTACTATTTTGTGTAACAGAAAAAAGAACAAAAGCAGAAATTGACGGGCTAGTAACTGTTATGGAGGGGATAAAATGAAAGAATATAATAAGTTAATATTCGAAATTTCAAGAGAAGGAAGGCAAGGATATAAATTACCTCCTTGCGATGTAAAAAATATTGATATAAGTAAAATTATACCAAACAATTTACTAAGTGAAAAAGAATTATCCCTTCCCGAGGTAAGTGAAGTAGATGTTATTAGGCATTACACACTATTGTCTAATAAAAATTATGGTGTAGATACTGGCTTTTATCCTTTAGGTTCTTGCACTATGAAGTACAATCCTAAAATTAATGAAGATATGGCGTCTATTGAGTCTTTTACTCAGATTCATCCTTATCAAAACGTAAAAACGGTACAAGGATCTTTGCAATTGATGTATGAACTTAGTGAGAAACTTTCTGAAATATCTGGAATGGACCAAGTTTCACTTCAACCTTCAGCAGGTGCTCATGGTGAACTTACTGGCCTTATGATTATAAAAGCTTTCCATGAGAATAGGGGTGATTTTAAAAGGAAAAAGATTATAGTTCCAGATTCAGCCCATGGGACTAATCCTGCTAGTGCAAGCGTAGTAGGCTTTGAAATTGTTGAAATTAAATCTAATGAAAATGGTAGTGTAGACTTAGATAGTTTGAAATCCGTATTAAACGGTGAAATAGCAGGGCTAATGCTAACAAATCCAAACACACTTGGGTTATTTGATGAGAATATAAAAGAAATTTCAGATCTAGTGCATGAAGCTGGTGGACTTGTATATTATGATGGGGCAAATTTAAATGCTATCATGGGCAAAGCAAGACCTGGAGATATGGGCTTTGATGTTGTTCACATGAATCTTCATAAAACATTTTCTACCCCACATGGTGGTGGAGGTCCAGGAAGTGGACCAGTAGGAGTAAAAAAAGAGCTTATACAATATTTGCCTGTACCAATAATAGAAAAAAAGGTCGATAATTATACTCTTAATTATGATAAACCATTATCTATTGGGAAGATAAAGAGCTTTTATGGGAATTTTGGAGTTCTTGTTCGGGCGTATTGTTATATACTTTCCATGGGAGCTGATGGACTGAAAAAGGCAAGTGAAATGGCAGTGCTTAATGCAAATTATATGAAAAGTAGATTGAAAGACTATTATTATTTACCAATTGACAGGGTTTGTAAACATGAGTTTGTTTTAGGTGGTTTAAAGCAGGGTGTAAGTGAAGTAACTACATTAGATATCGCAAAGAGACTTTTAGATTATGGGTACCATCCTCCTACCATATATTTTCCGAAAATTGTAGATAATGCAATTATGATAGAACCTACGGAAACGGAAAGTCTTGAAACTATGGATGAGTTTATTGAAGTTATGATAAAAATTTCAGTGGAGGCAGGAGAAAATCCGCAGCTACTAAAGATGGCTCCATATAATACTCTTGTTAGAAGACTTGATGAAGTTAGTGCAGCTAGATATCCAGTATTAAAATATACAAAAGAAGTTTAACTAATTCATCGCACTTTGAATTTGAGTTCGGGACGTTTCATGGCGCTAAGAACTACTAGAAATTCATGATTTTAAAATTTCTAACAGCCTCTATGCAACTTCCTGTTGCAGAGGCTTGAGGTCCGCGTCCTGCGGGCCTCTACGAAATTTTAAAAGCTTTAATTAAGTAGTTCTAAAGCTTATTCAAATATACCTGCACTCTAAATTCAAAGTGCTAGTGAATAAGATAAACTAGAAAATAATGTATAATCTAAACATTAATTGTAGGGAGAGATGGCAGAGACGGAGAAGGACAGAGTTATTATTGGAGGAGGGGCAGAGGTGGATAAAGACATAATTATTGAGAAGGATATAGTTATAATTGGGGGAGGACCTGGGGGGTATGTTGCGGCGATTCGGGCAGCTCAATTGGGTGCTAAGGTTTGTATTATAGAAAAAGGTGAGATTGGTGGTACATGTTTAAATAGAGGATGCATACCTACAAAGGTGTTCTATAGAAATGCTGAAATATTAAACACTTTAAAGAATATTAACCAATTTGGAATAAAGATTGATAGTTATACTATTGACTTGGAGGAAATTCAAAACAGAAAAGAAAAAATAGTTGACCAATTGGTAAAGGGTGTAGAGAAATTATTAAAAGCTAATAATATAGAGGTTATTTTAGGGACAGCTTCTTTGAAAGATAAAAATGATGTTTCTGTTTTGCTTGAAAATGGAGAATGTAGACAAGTAACTTCTAAAAATATAATTATAGCAACTGGGTCTATTCCAGCAATACCTAATATACCAGGTATAAATTTGCCTGGAGTATTTACTAGTGAAAATATTTTGAATTTTAAGGAAGTGCCTAATAATCTAGTCATAATAGGTGGTGGAGTTATAGGCATGGAGTTTGCAGGTATATTTAATGCCTTAGGTTCAAAAGTGAGTGTTTTAGAGTTTTTGCCAAATATTCTAACTCAAGTGGATACTGATTTAACAAAGAGACTTAGTGTTTCGCTTAAAAGAAAAGGTATAGATATTAATACTAGTGCCAAGGTAATTAGTATTGAAAAAAATGATAAGGGACTTATTGTAACTGCAAATGGTAAAAAGGGTGAAATAAAGTTTGCAGCAGACAGTGTATTAGTATCTGTTGGACGAAGTCCTGTGACATATGGACTTAATATCGAAAGACAAGGCATATTGATTAATAAAAAAGCTATTATGGTAGATGAAAATTATGAGACGAACATTCCACATGTTTATGCTATTGGTGATGTAAATGGATTAAGTATGCTTGCGCATGCCGCTTCGCACCAAGGGAAAAAAGTAGTTGAAAGAATTATGGGGTGTTATAAGACCTATTCTAGTGAAATAATACCAAGTTGCATTTTTGTATTTCCAGAGATAGCTTGCGTAGGTTTAACAGAAAATGAAGCTAAAGAAAAAGGTATAGAGTATAAAACAAGTAAGTTCTTATTTGGGGCTAATGGAAAAGCATTAGCCCTGGGAGAAGGGGAAGGAATGGTAAAAGTTATAGCAACTCTTGATAACAGAATCCTTGGAGTTCATATAATGGGACCACATGCTTCAGATCTAATTATTGAAGGAGTTATGGCTATAAATAATAATATGAAGGTAGATGACATCACGAGCATGATACATGCTCATCCAACACTATCTGAAGCTTTTGAAGAAGCTGTACTCGGACTAAAAGGAGAAGCTATTCATATGGTACCAAGTAAATAAAAAATTAATTAGTAATTATGTAAAAATTTAACTACTTGCCTATAGAGATCTATTGTTATAGAATATAATTAATAATTATTGCCCATTCTAGTGAATGATAGGAGGAATGAAAATGAGATTGTTACTTACAAACGACGATGGTATAAATGCAAAAGGTATATATGCCTTGGCAAAAGAATTGGAAAAAAATCATGAAGTATTTATTGTAGCACCGGACTGCCAGCGAAGTGCATGTGGACATTCAATAACTCTTGAAAGGCCACTTGTTGTTAAAGAAATTAAGATTTCTGGTATGAAATCAAAAGCTTTTAGTGTAGATGGAACACCAGCAGATTGCGTTAAGATTGCAATTAACAAACTTATTAATTGCAAAATAGATATGGTTGTATCAGGAATTAATAGAGGGCTTAATTTAGGTACAGATGTTTTATATTCGGGTACGGTTTCTGCAGCTATTGAAGCAACTATTTATAAAATACCAGCTATGGCAGTTTCTATGCAAATTAACAAAGATAATGAGATTTATGAAATGGCAGCTAAATATGCTGGTGAAATACTACTTAAGGCACAGGAGAATAAGATCGAAAATGATATTGTACTAAACGTAAATGTTCCCTTACTAAATGAGAATGAGATAAAAGGAATTAAAGTATGCAAAATTGGCAATAGACAATATAACAATAGTTATATAAAGACTATTGGAGAAAATAATGAAACTTTGTATCAGATTAAAGGTCAATTAAAAGATCTTCATGATGAAGATTCAGACACAATATATTTTAAAGAGGGATATGTAACTGTAACTCCACTTCACTATGATTTAACTAATTTTAAAATATTAAATGATGTATGTGAATGGTTTTAACATAAGAAAGCCACGTATTTCAATCATTTCTGATTAAGATACCTGGCTATGTAAAACTTTTATTAACAATACGAAATTTTATTCAACTTTTTCAAACTCTTCTTTTGAAACTCCACATAACGGACAAACCCAATCCTCTGGAATATCTTGGAATTTAGTACCTGGTTTTATTCCACTATCGGGATCTCCTACCTCTGGATCATATTCGTACCCACACACTGAACATACATACTTATCCATAAAAACATCTCCTTCAAATTTATTAATAATATTAATCACATAATATTATCTATTAGATATTCATTATACTTCTATTATGCTATTAATTATATGATTTTATTTTATTAAATAAATTATCTTTTTTAAAATTACACTATATTCAGAATTATTTGCTATAATTAGCCTAAAGAAATTTGTAGTAGAGAGAAATAACGTAAAGCAAATAAAATTTATTTTTTGGGAGAAGGGAAAACATATGAATATTAAAGAAAGACCATTGATTTTTGATGGTGCAATGGGAACATATTATGCAAGTATTAAAGAAAATCCATTATCTAAATGTGAACTTGCAAATATCTATGATGGAAATACAATACTTAATATACATAAGGAATATATAAATGCAGGTTGTATGGCTATTAAAACCAATACATTTGGAGCAAATAAAATTAGCCTTGAAAGTAATTTTGATATAGTGAAAGATGTAATTGTAAAAGGTTATGAAATTGCACTTGATGCCACAAAGGGGACTGAGGTTTTAGTTTTTGCTGATATTGGTCCAATCCCATTTTTAGAAAAGCTGGATTTATGGGAATCATACAAAGAAATAGTAGATTTGTTTTTAGAGCTTGGGGCAACACACTTTATATTTGAAACCTTTAGTAGTGATGAATATCTGACTGAGATTTCAAAGTATATTAAGGAGAAAAATCCAGAAGCTTATATTTTGATGGAACTCGCGGTTTCGCCAGAAGGGTTTACAAGGCTAGGTATATCGGGAAAAAAATTCATAGAGAAAGTCTCACAGTTAACAACTATTGATGCCTGTGGCTTTAATTGTTTTTCTGGGCCATCTCACTTATTGAAATACATAAAAACTCTTAATATAGAAAACAAAACTATCTCTTTAATGCCGAACTCAGGATATCCAACAGTAATAAATAATCGCACATTTTTCAATAATACCAAAGAATATTTTGCGGAGAAAATGTTAGAAATAGCAAAAGAAGGTGTGGCTATTATAGGTGGTTGCTGCGGTACAACTCCAGAATTTATAAGGGTAACTGTTGAAAAAATTAGAGGGCTATCACCATATGAAATTGCTTCAAGGAAGCAGACTCACATAACTCATATTGAAAAAAAAATTGTTAAAAACCTTCTTTTAGAAAAACTAAAAACCGGTAAAAAAATAATTGCAGTAGAGTTAGACCCACCAATTGACACAGGAATAGATTTCTTTATGAATAGTGCTAAAACTCTTAAAGATCAAGGTGTTGATGCAATAACAATTGCAGATTGTCCTGTTGCAAGAGTAAGGGTAGATAGTAGTTTGCTCGCTTGTAAGCTAAAAAGAGAACTTGATATCACAACTATTCCTCATATGACTTGCCGTGATAGAAATATTAATGCCACAAAAGCGCTTCTTTTAGGTTTAAGTATTGAGGGGGTAAATAACGTTTTAGTGGTAACGGGAGACCCTATACCAACAGCTGATCGAGATGAGGTTAAGGCAATGTTTAGTTTTAACTCTGCAATGCTAGCAAATTATATCACTGATCTAAATGATACAACATTTTCATCACCTTTTAATATTTGCGGTGCTTTAAATGTAAATGCCATTAATTTTCAGAGTCAATTATTGCATGCAAAAAAGAAAATTGAGAATGGTGTAACTATGTTTTTAACACAACCAATTTTGACAAAGCAAGCTGTGGAAAATTTAAAACTAGCAAGAAGAGAATTGCCAGCTAAAATTTTAGGTGGAATTATTCCAATTGTAAGCTATAGGAATGCTTGTTTTATGAATAATGAAATTTCTGGAATAAGTGTTTCGGAAGAAATCATGGATCAATACAAGGATATATCAAAGGAAGAAGCAGGTATACTCGCAATCAAAATATCTACTGAAATTGCACAAGAGATATATCCTTATGTAGATGGATTTTATCTTATGACACCTTTTAAAAGAATAGATATTATTTCAAAAATCATTGAGAATATAAGCACTATTAATAATAATTAATTAGAAACTCTTATCATGAATAAATCCATGATAAGAGTTTTTGATTTATTAATCGAATAGTTCTTAACTGTCCCCAATCATTTTCTGCCAAAATTATTTTCCGAGAGAATATTGACAAGTACTTATGAATATTATACAATGAACATATGAACAATGATTCATGTGTTCATATAAGCGGAGGTTAATAGATGGATAAAAATATAGAGTTTTGTAATTGTTCTACCATACATGAAGATGTAGTAGAAAAAGTAAGAAAATTAATACCAGAAGAAGAAACCTTATATAATTTGGCAGAACTTTTTAAAGTTTTCGGAGATAGTACAAGAATTAAAATTCTTTGTGTATTATTTGAAACTGAAATGTGTGTTTGTGATATAGCTGCCCTTCTTAATATGACTCAATCAGCCATCTCACATCAACTTCGTGTACTTAAAAATGCTAGACTTGTGAAATATAGACGAGAAGGCAAGGTTGTATATTATTCCTTGGATGACCAGCATGTAAAACAAATTTTTGATCAAGGACTTATTCACATAAAAGAACTTAGATAATATCTTAATACATAAAGAAAAATTCATAATATAAAAGTACATTAAAACTTTGAAAGTGGGGGAGTAAATGAGTACTACAATAAAAAGAGAATTCATTTTAGAAGGTCTAGGTTGTGCTAATTGTGCAAATAAAATTGAAGCTCAATGTAAAAAAATAGATGGAGTATTAGATGCGAATATAAATTTTGCCATTAAAAGCTTAGTAATTCAATTTCAAAGCGAAGAAAAAATAGTAAGAGTTATAGAAGATGTAAAAAAAATAGTTAAAAGGATAGAACCCGGCACTAGACTTATACCCAAAGAGGCAAAAACATTTAAACAAAAGGAAAAAGGTCATGAACATGACTGTTGTAATTGCAATAATTGTAGTGATGATCATGGTCACGAACATGGACATGAGCACACTCATGGTCATGATCACTCAGATGGAGAATATAATAAAAATAAAATCATACGTTTTTCTGTAGGTCTTATAATCTTCATAATAGCGATTATATTTAAATCAAAATTCCAATATTTTGTTGAATTTGCTTTATTCATTATAAGTTATTTGTTAATTGGTGGAGATATTTTAATATTAGCCATAAAAAATATATTTAGAGGTCAAGTATTTGATGAGAATTTCTTAATGGCATTAGCCACAGTTGGAGCATTTTCTATTGGACAATTTCCAGAAGGTGTTGGGGTTATGCTTTTCTACCAAGTAGGAGAATTTTTCCAAGACATCGCTGTAAATAAATCAAGAAAATCTATATCTGCACTTATGGATATAAGGCCAGATTATGCAAATAAAAAAATTAAAGATGAAATTGTAAAAGTAGATCCACTAGAAGTACACATGGGAGATATTATAATAGTAAAACCAGGAGAAAAAGTACCTTTAGATGGTATTGTTATTGGAGGTAAATCATTAATAGATACATCAACATTAACCGGGGAATCAGTTCCAAGAGATGTTAAAATCGGAGATGAAATTTTAGCAGGGTGTATAAATAAAAATGGACTATTAACTATAGAGGTAAAAAAAGAATTTGGAGAGTCTACCCTTGCAAAAATTTTAGACTTAGTGCAAAATGCAAGTAGTAAAAAAGCACCAACTGAAAACTTTGTAACTAAATTTGCAAGGTATTACACACCTATTGTAGTTGTAAGTGCTACGGCTCTTGCGTTGTTACCGCCACTTTTAATACCTGGTGCTCTTTTTTCACAGTGGATATACAGAGCATTGGTATTTTTAGTAGTATCTTGTCCTTGTGCTTTAGTAATATCTATTCCACTTGGATTTTTTGGAGGGATAGGTGGTGCATCCAAAAATGGGATTTTGGTTAAAGGTGGAAACTATTTGGAGGCATTAAATAGCGTTGAAATGGTAGTTTTCGATAAGACAGGAACACTAACTAAAGGAGTGTTTAAGGTTACGCAAATACGCGCAGAAGGTAAAATAAGCAAAGATGAATTATTAAAGTATGCAGCGTATGTAGAAAGTTATTCTAGTCATCCTATTGCTATATCTATATTAAAAGCTTATGGTAAAGATATACGTAAAGAAGATATTGAAGATGTGCAGGAGATAGCAGGAAAAGGAATTAGAGCTAAAGTAAAAGGAAAATATATCCTTGCTGGTAATTCAAAGTTAATGGATAGTGAAAGAATTGCCTATAATAAACCTGAAAATGTTGGATCAGTAATTTATGTAGCTATAGATAAAGAATATATTGGTAGTATTATAATTTCTGATGAGATAAAAGAAGATGCTATCCAAGCAATAGTTAAGTTAAAGTCTATGGGTGTTAAGAAAATAGTAATGCTTACTGGTGACAATAAAGAAATAGCTTTGAATATTGGGAAAAATCTTGGCATTGATGAAGTTTACTCAGAACTTCTTCCACATGAGAAAGTTGAGAAATTGGAAGCTTTGCAAAAGGAAAAGTCCCCTAAAGGAAAAATAGTATTTGTAGGAGATGGAATTAATGATGCTCCAGTACTTGCAAGAGCAGATATTGGAATTGCCATGGGCGGAATAGGTTCTGATGCAGCAATAGAAGCTGCTGATATAGTAATAATGACAGATGAGCCTTCAAAAATTGCCCAGGCAATTAAAATTGCTAAAAAGACAAAGAAAATTGTTATGCAAAATATTTTCTTTGCACTAGGTGTAAAAGCAGTTATTTTGATATTAGCTATTTTTGGAATAGCGACTATGTGGGAAGCTGTTTTTGGTGATGTAGGAGTTGCTTTAATCGCAGTGTTAAATTCTATGAGAGCTATGAAGGTAGATAGATAACAACAGGGTTAACAAGAACAGAAAGTTCTTGTTAACCTTGTTGTTATTCTCCTAGTAATTACTAAAAAATATATTTAAATTTTTTATTTAACTAAATAGGTTGTAAAAATAATAGAAATGAAATATAATTGGTATATACAACATGACAATATAACAACATATTAACTATGTTTATGTTTGCAAAAGAATATTGTTAGTTGAGGAGGTAAAGTTTTGAAAAAAGTTTCTAAGGATAACCCTATCCCACTTCATTATCAGATAAAAGAAATACTACAGGAAATGATAGAAAATGAAGTTTTAAAGCCAGGGGAGTCAATTCCAACAGAAAGAGAATTATGCGCAATACAAGGTGTTAGCAGAATGACAGTAAATAAGGCTATTATGTCATTAGTAAATGATGGATTAATTTATAGAGAACAAGGAAAAGGCACTTTTGTGTCGCTTAAAAAGGTCAATCAAGAAATATCACGTCTTGAAGGTTTTACAGAGCAAATGCAAGGAAATGGTGTGGTATCAAAAACTAAAATATTATCTTATAAAATAATTGATGCAACAAAACAATGTAAATTTGAACTTGAAATGCCAGAAGATGAAAATAAGATCATTGAAATTAAAAGATTAAGGTTTAGTGATGAACAACCAGTAGCTATCGAAATAGCATGGCTTCCATATTATTTATATAATGGAATGACTAGAGATATGATTGAGGATAAATCACTATATGGCATATTTCGTGAAAAGTATGGATATCATCCGTACAAAGCAAAGCAAACAATTGAACCTACAATGCTTAGCGATTATGAAAGTAAATTACTAAATCAAGAAAAGAGTGCTTTGGCATTGATATTTAGGAGAACAACTTATTTAGAAAATGAAACTCCAATTGAGTACACTAAAGCAATATATAGAAGTGATAAGTATAAATATCAAATAACTTTAAAATAATAAAAGGAGGGTTTTTATGAAGGAAAGTCATGAAAACGAATTAGATTCCCTTGAAATATTTAAAATTATTAAGAAGATCAATGATGAGGACAAAAAAATAGCTATAGCCGTGGAGAAAGAGTTAAGCAATATAGAGAAAGCAGTAGAATTAATTGTTAAAAGTTTTGAAAATGGCGGAAGGCTTATTTATATTGGTAGTGGCACAAGTGGAAAATTGGGAGTAATAGATGCATCAGAATGTCCTCCTACATTTGGAATTTGTGATTCTATGGTTCAGGGAATTATATCTGGTGGACAAGAAGCACTTAGTGGATGGCTTGAACATACGGAAGATGATCCAAAGCTTGCTATTCACGACTTATCAGGAGTGAGTATAAATAAAAAAGATGTAATAGTTGGAATAACTGCTAGTGGAAATACTCCTTATGTTGTGGCCGCTATGGAATACGCTAAAGAAATGGGTTGCAGGACTATAGTTCTTATGTGTAATTCAAAGGGCAAACTTAAAGACATTTGTGAAGTCACAATAGCAGTAGAGGTTGGACCAGAAATAATATTAGGTTCTACTAGAATGAAGGCTGGCAGCGCTCAAAAAATGGTGCTAAATATGTTAAGTACTGTATCTATGATAAAACTTGGAAAAACCTATACTAATTTAATGGTCAATGTACAACCAATTAATAAAAAACTAAAAGAGAGAGTTCGTGACATAGTTAAACTTGCTACCGGCATGGATGATAGCGTAGTAAATGAAACTTTAGAAAAATGCGCGTTTGATCCAAAAGTAAGCATTATTATGATTAAAAAAAATGTTACTGTTGAAAAATCAAAAGAGGTTCTAGAAAAAATGGATGGAAATGTAGCTAAGGCATTAGCAATATTATAATTACTATTTAATAAGGTGGTGAAGTTATGAGGATTAAAGCTATAGTTAATGGAAAACTAATTATGAGTGACAAAATAATTCAAGATTCTGTGATAATCTTTGATTCGTTTATTATAGATATTGTAAATAAGGATAACTTCCTTTTGTATAAAAAAAATTATGAAGAAGCACATAAGGAAGAAATACAAATAATAGATGCTAAAGGTAGATATGTATCACCTGGGTTTATTGATATTCATATTCATGGTTCTGGTGGGTATGATACTATGGATGCGACGTCAAAAGCTTTAGACGTTATAAGCACTACAATAGTTAAAAATGGAGTAACAGCGTATTTGCCTACTACAATGACATCAGACATGGATAGTGTTTATAAAGCATTAGAGGTCGCACGGCAAGCAATGAAGCTTGAAACTAAAGGTGCGAAAATTTTAGGGGTACATATGGAAGGCCCTTTCATAAATGAAAAATACAAAGGGGCTCAGAAGGCAGATAATATTATAAAACCAAATTATGATATTATAAAGGATTATTTAGATATTATTAAAATTATAACTCTTGCACCAGAAAAAGATGAGAATCATAGTTTTATAAAAAAGGTGAAAAACAATGCTAAAATTACCTTGTCATTAGGACATTCAGATGCAAGTTTTGATGAGGCAATGAGTGCAATAAAGGATGGAATATCGCATGTTACACATACATTTAATGCTATGACTCCATTGAACCATAGAAAACCAGGAATTGTAGGTGCAATATTTACAAGTGATATAACCTCCGAGCTAATAGCAGATTTAATACATGTTCATCCAGCAATTTTTAATATACTCATAAATGCGGTCCATAAAGATAAAATTGTACTTATAACAGATTCTATGAGAGCGGGCTCTATGAAGAGTGGAATCTATGAGCTTGGGGGACAAAAGGTAATAGTTGAAAATGGAGCAGCAAAACTTGAAAATGGAACACTGGCAGGTAGCGTTTTAACTTTAAATAAGGCAGTGCTAAATATGCTGCGTAACAGTGATTTAGAAATTTATGACGTAGTTGCAATGGCAACACTTAATCCAGCAAAGGTTATTAAGATGGACAATATAAAGGGAAGTTTGAAAAATGGATACGATGCAGATATAGTTATTTTTGATGAAAATATAGATGTGTTTTTTACAATAGTAGAAGGAAAAGTAATGTACGAAGCTCAAGAGTAAAATTTTGAGTATTATTATGAGGTGGTGCCAATATGAGAATAATAGTTGTAGATAATTACGAGGAAATGAGTAAGAGAGCTGCTTTAATGATTGCAAGCCAGGTAACGTTAAAGCCTGATAGTGTGTTGGGTCTTGCGACTGGAGATACTCCACTGGGTATGTATAAGGAATTAATTAAGTTGTATAACAAAAATGAAGTGGATTTTAAAGAGGTTAGAACCTTTAACTTGGATGAATATTATGGAATAGATAGAGAAAATCTTCAAAGTTATTATTATTTTATGAATGCTAATTTATTTAATAGTATAAATATAGCTCGCGAAAATATTAATATGCCTGATGGTATGGCGAAAGATGTAAATGCTAGTTGCATAGAGTATGAAAAGAAAATAAAAGAACTTGGTGGAATAGATATGCAAGTGCTTGGTATAGGCGGCAATGGTCATATTGGTTTTAATGAACCAAATGTAAATTTTGAAGCAGAAACGCATTTAGTTAATCTTGACGCACAGACAATAGAAGCTAATTCTAGGTTCTTTGATTCAATAGAAGATGTGCCAGTAAAAGCGATAAGTATGGGAATAAAGACAATAATGAACTCTAAAAAAATTATTCTACTTGCAAATGGAATAAACAAAGCAGAAGCTATAGAAAGAGCTGTTAAAGGTAAAATAAATCCTAATATACCAGCTTCAATTTTGCAACTTCATAATGATGTAACCATTATTTTAGATAAAGAAGCTGCTAGTAGTTTATAAAAATGAAACACCTATACTAGATATTTAATCTAGTATAGGTGTTTATTATTTAATAAAACTTTTCATTTCATCATGTTCGTATAATAAATTATAACAATAAGTTATTATATCACTTCTTTTAATTATTCCAATAAAAATACCATTATCATCTACAACAGGAACAAAATTTTGATCTTTTGCTAGAGATATTAAGCTCTCTATGTCTGCATTAATTAATACTGCTTTGTTAGAGACGTGCCTTGGGATATCTTCAATTGAAATTTTACTTGTATCATTAAAATTTAGATTTGGAGTATTTTTTAATTCCCATAATAAATCACCTTCAGTTAATGTACCTACGTAATTACCAGTCTCATTTATCAATGGAACAGATGTATACCTATGGTACTCCATTCGTTCTAATGCTTGTCTCATTGTAGAACTTAGTTTTTCATAAATAACTTCATTTTTAGGTGTAAGAAAAAAGGCTATATTCATATTTACCCATCCTTTAAAGATTTTTTAGTTTATTGTGTCATTATCTAACAATATCATTATAACATGTTTAATAGATTAATTTATAAATATTCTATTAAATATCTCCATTTTTACCCAAAATTTGGTTAAACTTTAATTCCAATTTTTACTACCGTTTTAAGTTTCCATTTACCTTTTTTAAACCTTATGCAATATAATGTGCCCCGAACGACCCAATCAATTATCATACCTATCCAAACCCCTATAAGTCCAAAATTTAAAACAACTCCCAATAGATAGCCTAACGTAATTCTAAAAAGCCACATTCCTATAATCGTTGTCACTAGTGTGTATTTTACATCTCCTGCACCTTTTAGCCCTGAAGGTAGCACAAAGGATATAGACCACAAGGGGATACACGCAGAATTTACTATAAGTACAACTGATGCTAAATGAATTATTTCTTTATTAGTGGTAAATAGTGATACGATATTTCTAGCGAAAGGTATAGATATTAAGGCTATCACAGTTAAAAAAATAGTTGAAAGTACTGTAATATAAGATAGAGCACTCTCAGCCTCTTTAGTTTCGCCTCTTCCCATATACTTTCCAACAAGAGCGGTGGCTGCAATACATAGTGAATTCCCTGGTACATTAAGCATAGTAGCAACGGAACCAGCAATTGCATTTGAGGCAATTGCTATAGTTCCCATATCTACTATAAAAATTTGAGTAATTAACTTTCCACCATTAAAAAGTAAGGACTCTACACTTGCAGGCAATCCAATTCCAAAGATAAGTTTTAATAATGATTTATCAAATTTGAATTTTTTTAGGTTTGTAAGTTTTAGGATTTTTGAACCACGCAAAAGCACAGTTAATATAATTATACCTCCACTAACCCTTGCAATAGCTATACCAAGTGCTGCGCCTACTATTCCCAGACCTAAAACATTAATAAATATATATGTTAATGTTACATTTATAATATTCATAAAGATACTAACTTTCATAGGTGTTTTTGTATCTCCAGCTCCACGTAGTAGTCCATTTGAAACTAAATCAATAGTTATCAAAGGATAGGTAAGTAAGGTTATGCCTAAATATGTATGTGCATTACTTATTACGTCAGCCTCAGCGCTTCCAAAAAGCATCGCAATTATAGGCCCTTGGAATAAAAACATTATAATAGTTACTATAAAAGTAATTATAAGTCCGGAAAAAAGCGCCTGTTTCATAGTAGCGTTAGCCTTTTTTATATTTCCCTGCCCAACAAACTGAGCTACAACAACCATACCGCCAATTGCAAGTGCAGAAAAAAATGCAATAAATATATTGTTTATGGAATCTACCATTCCAATGGCAGAAACCGCTTCTTTTCCTATATGACCAGCCATCATAGTATTTATCATACCTAAAGATATAACAAATAATTGTTCTGTCATTATTGGAATTGCTAGATTAAATACATCTTTACGTACCCATTTCATTTATGTCGCCTCTTATCTAATTTAATAATATACATTATAACATTATTATTAAATAGATTCATTCATTGTTTGATTTAATTAGAATGGATTTAATTAATTATATTATAATATTTTATAAAAAATAAATTTATGGAGCAACAGATATTTTTTTTCTTTTTAAAAAATTCAACTTAGTTTCTGTTGTTATAATTGCGATAAATATAATTAAACATCCTAAAACCATTTTTAATGTGAATATTTCGTTAAGCATTATAACAGATAAAATAGAACCGAAAACAGATTCTAAACACAATATAATAGCAGCGTGGGTAGGTGTGGTATATTTTTGTGCTACATTTTGTACAAGAAATGCAAGCATTGTGCTAAAAATTCCCAAGTAACCAATTGCAAATATTGTATTTGAATTCAAAACTTGTGGTATTGGTTCATAAATTAAAGCGGCTATAATTGAGAATACTGCAGCGGAACCTAGTTGTATTATTACAAGTGATATAACATCTACTTTTGGTGCGAAAAATCCAACAGCAACTATATGGGCTGCGAAAAATACTGCACATAATAAAGTCAAACTATCCCCGAGTCCAAGATAAAGTCCTCCATCTAAGGTAAGCATTCCTATTCCAAAAAAACATAATAAAGCAGATATTAATGAATAACCATCTGGTTTTTTTTTGCTTATTGCCCAATAAAGAAAGGGAACAATTACTACGTTTGTTCCAGTCAAAAATGCGTTTTTGCCAGCAGTTGTATATTTCATACCTACAGTCTGAGCAGCAAACCCTAAAAAGAGAAGAAGTCCAACAAAAGTTCCAACCTTTAAATCATTTTTAGTGAAATGTTTAATTTTTTTTCGTAAAACCAATAACATAATTAATACAGAAATGCCAAAACGCATTGCCATTATATAAAAAGGCGTAATATTATCTAAAGCACCTTTTACAGCTATAAAACCACCACCCCAAACAATTGCTACTAGTAGCAAAGAAATGTCAGCTAATATACTCTTTTTTCGGTCGGGATTATTCATGGTTAGGACTCCTTTACAATGCGAAACATCATAAAAAATAACTAGTAGTTTAAATACTATATTTTTTATGATGATTAGATCGATTATTAAATTATTCTAGGGTTTTAAATTTATATTTACTATTTAGGTATATTTTGCTGTCACTAAGCTAGAAGTTCTGTAATAAATAATTCTTTTTCTTCGCTTAAATCTATAAAATTTAAATCCACAGATATTAGAGGTTTAGAAATATTATTTATGTCTATCTTAATTATCTTTCCAATGGTACCATTATTAAGTTTTACAATTTCGCCGGTGTAGTAATTTGGCATTTGTTTTATAAAAGTAGTTAGATAACTAAAATCTAATAAACCTATACATTCATGCCTCATAATCTCTAACACATTTAGGGGGTTTTGTTTTTTACTATAGACTCTATCAGATGTCATAGCATCAAACATATCTGTAATTGCTATTATTTTTGCAAAAGTACTAATTTTATCTTCTTTTAATCCAAGGGGATAGCCCGATCCATCTAAACGTTCATGATGCGTAAGAACACCCGACAGTACAGACTCGTCTAAAAAAGGAACTTTTTTCAAAAGATTATAAGCGTAAAGTGAATGTTTTTTAATTTCATCAAATTCTGATTTTGTAAGTTTAGAGGGCTTATTTAATATAGTTTGGTTAACTTCCGTTTTACCGATATCATGAAGGAAAGCTGTATAAGTCAAAAGCGTTAAGTCCTTCTTAGACAAATTAAGCCAATTTCCGAGCATTGAACTTAAAAGTGCAACATTTACACAATGACGTGTAAGATATTCGTCTATATTTCTAGAATTCGTTATACTCTTTAAAATAGCACCATAATCATGCAAGTTATCTAAAATTTCTTTAGACATAATTTTTATTTCTGTTAAGTCTGGCTGAGCATTTTTTTGTAGGCTATTTAAAAATCTATCAATCTTATTTGTGAATTGATTTAATATATTTTCTGTTTGAATTAAACTCTGCTCTCTTGAGCTTTGAACATTAGGAGCTAAGATTTCCTCTTCACTCGCATAAATAGAAATAGTGTTTGATGGGTAAAATTCTACTATCTTTTTAATTATTGAACTATTTAATGCAATTTTTTTAGCAACTAAAGTTAAACCGTTTAGTATTAAATCTTCAGATAAAATCATATTTGGTTTCAGATCGTAAATACTTATATTTTTAATATTTGGGTTCATAGATACATCCTCCTCAAAATTAATTGATAGCTTCTGCGGAATTACTTAAACGTAAGTAGATAAACTTTATATTCTAATAACTTTATTTTATCATAAAAACTGACATAAGCCCAAATGAATGTTTTATTATTTATTGACTTTGATAATTAAAATATTTATAATTAATAAAGTAGAGCAAAATAGTAAGAATTAATATAATCAATTTAGTGATGCACATTTGAAGAAAATGAACAGTTACGCAGGTAATGCAGTACCGAAGGTAATGATTAATGAGGAGAGATAAAAACATGGAAATATATTTAGATAACAGTGCAACTACCAAACCTTATGAAGAGGTTATTGAGGCCATATGTAGTACTATGAGAAATTATTATGGAAATCCATCTTCAGCACATAGTTTAGGGTTTAAGGCAGAGCAAAAACTTAGAGAGATGCGATTAAATATTGCTAAAAGCATAAATGCTAGTAGTGAGGAAATAATATTTACATCAGGAGGAAGTGAAAGTAATAATTTTCTTATAAAGGGGTTTTCTAAACTCTTGTTAAATAAATTAACTGCTAATATAGTAACTACTAAAATCGAACACCCAAGTGTATTAAACACTTTTAAGCAATTAGAAAATACGGGAATAAAGGTTGCTTATATTGATGTAGATGAAAATGGTAGAATTGACGTAGAAAGACTTATAGAAAGCATTAATAAAGACACTCAAGTTGTTAGCGTAATGCATGTAAACAATGAAGTAGGGGTAGTGCAGGATATTGAGCTAATTGGGAAACTAATTAAAGAAAAAAGTAGTAGGGTTAAATTTCATGTAGATGCAGTACAAAGTTATGGAAAACTTCCTATTGATGTGCAAAAGTCTCATATTGATTTATTATCCACTAGTGCACATAAAATACATGGACCAAGAGGAATTGGATTTGCATATATAAGGAAAGGACTTATCCCTAGTAGTTTGATAAATGGTGGAGGACAAGAAAGAAATCTAAGATCTGGAACAGAAAATCTTGCTGGGATTGTAGGATTTGAAGCAGCTGCTGAGATTATTAACAAAAATCAGTTTGAAAATTTCAACAAAGTTTTGGAGGTAAAGAAATATTTTATAGAAAAACTATCTAAGATACAGGATGTTATAATTAATAGTAAACTAAATGATAATTTTACGCCTTATATACTTAGTGTTTCATTTGGTGGAGTTAAAGGAGAGGTACTACTTCATTCTTTAGAAGAGAAAGGCATATATGTGTCTACAGGTTCGGCATGTTCTTCTAAAAGCCACAAAAGTAGTGAAGTATTATCAGCCCTTGGAAGAACTCTAGAGCAGCAAGGTGGAACTTTAAGATTTAGTTTTTCTGAATTCAATAATAAAGAGGAAATAGATTATGTTATAATTGAGTTAGAAAAATCACTTAAATTTTTGAGAAAGTTCTACAAAAGATAATTTATCACCTAAAGGTGCTGTTCATCACTAAAGTGCTGTTTATCACCCAAAGGTGATGTTTTAGTTATTATAATAAACAAAGGAGCGAGAAAAGATGAAAAAATTAGTACTAGTAAAATTTGCCCCTGAGATATTTTTAAAAGGGCTCAATAGAGGTAAATTTGAAAAAAAACTTAAAGATAATATAAAAAATGTAATTAGAGATTTAAATTACGAATTTGTTGAGGACCAAGGAAGATGGTTTATATACTCTGATGTGATGGAAAAAATTATAGAGAAGGTTAAGAATGTTTTTGGAGTAATGGAGGTATGCATAGTTACGCAGGTTGAAGCTTCTTTGGATTCTATTGAAAAGCAAGCCCTTTTAGAGCTAGTAGATAGTCCAGCTAAAACATTTAAAGTAGAAACAAATAGAGCAAATAAAAACTTTACTCCAGGTTCTATGGACGTAAGTAGAAAAGTAGGAGCTTATATATTACAAAATAATAAAGATGTAACTGTAGATGTTCATAATCCAGATTGTTTTATAAATGTTGAAATAAGAAATATGGCATATATTTATTCTAAAAGAATAAAGGCAGTGTGTGGATTACCTTATGGAATGAATGGTAGCACTATGCTTATGTTATCAGGTGGCATAGATTCACCTGTAGCAGGCTATATGATGGCAAGACGTGGTGTAGAACTTCATGCAGTTTATTATCATAGCCACCCTTATACTAGTGAGAGGGCAAAAGATAAAGTAAAACAATTAACAAATATATTAAAAGAGTACACTGGGAAATTGACTTTATATGTAGTACCATTTACTGAAATTCAAATGCAGATTATAGAAAAATGTAGAGAAGACGAATTAACAATAATTATGAGAAGGTTTATGATGAGGCTTGCATGTGCTCTAGCCGAAAAATATGGTATAAATTCAGTAACTACTGGGGAAAGCATAGGGCAAGTAGCTAGTCAAACTATGGAAGGACTTGTAGTAAGTGATGATGTTGCTGATAGACCAGTATTTAGGCCACTTATTGCTATGGATAAAGTAGATATTATAGATGTTTCAAGGAAAATAGAAACTTATGAAACATCAATATTACCTTATGAGGATTGTTGCACAATTTTTGTCCCAAAACATCCAAAAACAAAACCAAGATTGATTGAGATAATTAAGTCCGAATCAGTTTTAGATATTGATTCTCTTGTTGAGAAAGCTATTTTGGAAATGGAAGTATATAAATAAATATATGATTGTAAAGAGTAAGCTTTAACAAAAAAGTAAGCTTTAACAAAAAAGTAAGCTAATAAAATGATTTCTCATTACTGTTAGTTTACTTTTATTTTTAGAAATATAGATAATAAATATTGAAAATTTTGAAGGGTTTATAATTTTAAGGATTTTAAATTATAAAAAAAATGTAGAAAAATGTTGAAAAAAGCAATAATTCATGATAACATAAATGTAACATTTGTTATGTATATATTATTAATAAACAGTGTGAATTTATGTGTAAAAGTTTACAAAAAACTAAATAATAATCAAATTTGCGTGTTACTGATATAATCAGGCATGAGCGAAAGTCATTAAAATATTATAGTCACCATTAGGTGAAACTATAATTATGACTTTGCTTATGCCTTTTATTTTTGTTAACATTCCAACAAAAGAGGAGAATATAAATGAAAAAAGCTTTTGGTGTTTTACAAAAGGTAGGAAAATCTTTAATGCTACCGGTAGCGTTATTACCAGCTGCAGGAATATTACTTGCATTTGGAAACATGTTTCAAAATCCACAGTTTCTAGCAAGTGTTCCAATGTTTAATGCACATTGGTTTCAAATAGTAGCTAAAATTATGGAACAGTCAGGGGACGTTATTTTTACCAACCTTGCATTATTATTTGCAGTAGGGGTTGCAGTTGGACTTGCAGATGGTGAAGGTGTTGCAGGTCTTGCAGCAATAGTTGGTTTCTTAATAATGAATAAGACTTTAGGAATTGTTTCTGGAGTTACTCTAGATTTAGTAGGTAGAGCACACCCAGGGTTTGCAAGTGTATTAGGTATACCAACACTTCAAACAGGAGTATTTGGTGGTATTATCATGGGTGTTGTGGCAGCACAATTATATAAAAAGTATTATAATATTGAACTACCTTCATACCTTGGATTTTTCTCAGGTAAGAGATTTGTACCTATTGTTACGGCAGTATGTGCAATTGGAATAGGTATTGCAATGAGTTTCGTATGGCCTCCAATTCAAAATGGCTTAACTTTCTTTTCAAAAAGTATGATAGATGCGAACCCGACATTAGCAGCTTTTGTATTTGGAGTTATAGAAAGATCATTAATACCATTTGGATTACATCATATTTTTTATAATCCTTTTTGGTATCAATTTGGTGAGTATATAAATAAGGCTGGTCAAGTAATTAATGGGGACCAACTTATATTCATGGCTCAGTTAAAAGATGGTGTACCAATTACGGCAGGTACATTTATGACTGGTAAATTCCCATTTATGATGTTTGGTCTTCCAGCAGCAGCACTTGCAATAATTCATGAAGCAAAACCAGAAAAGAAGCTTTTGGTTGCTGGTATTATGGGATCTGCAGCTTTAACTTCTTTTTTAACAGGAATCACTGAACCAATTGAATTCTCTTTCTTATTTGTAGCACCAGTATTGTTTGGAATTCACTGTCTATTCGCAGGATTATCCTTTATGACAATGCAACTTTTAAATGTTAAAATAGGAATGACCTTTTCAGGTGGACTTATAGATTACTTATTATTTGGTGTAATTCCAAATAGAACAGCTTGGTGGTTAGTAATACCAGTAGGGTTAGTATTTGCAGCACTTTACTACTTCGGATTCCGCTATGCCATAAGAAAGTGGAATCTAAAAACTCCAGGTCGAGAAGTAGATGAGGTTGAAGATGTTAGTAATATAAAAACTAATCTTAAAGGTCAAGAACACGCAATAGCAGTATTAATTGCTCTAGGTGGAAAAGAAAATATCACTAATTTAGATGCATGCATTACTCGTTTACGTGTAAGTGTTAAGGATGCTAAAAATGTTAATAAAGCAGAACTTAAGAAATTAGGAGCTGCTGGTGTGCTTGAAGTTGGTGACAGTATTCAAGCAATATTTGGAACAAGAGCAGAGCATATAAAAACAGAAATCAAAGAAGTTATAGCTAAAGGATTAGATAAATAATATTTATAAAATTATAAATGAAATACCTATGTAAATTAAATTTACATAGGTATTTTACTTTTGTTTGTATTCATTGTTTTAAAAAAAATTTAATAAAGTTTGAAAAATTTTAAACAGATTTTGATTTGTTTTTTCGACTATTAAATTTAATAGTAAAATGTTTATCTAAATATTTATTCACATCTTTTTTCATACAAAACTTATAAGTGGTAATAGTAATATAAGACAATATTATAGCGATAAACCATCCACCAAGGATATCTGTTGGATAGTGTGCGCCCACATAAACCCTACTAATTCCAACTAAGACCAGGTATGTAATTATAAAGCCGCTAAATAAATACGCTATTATTTTATTTTTCATTCGTTTGATTATAAAGTAAATAAGAACAATACCAATAGCTGTAGAAATAGAAGCATGACCACTAGGAAAACTATAACCATGAGCTTCAACTAATTTTACACCTATGGGTCTATCTATTTTTATTGTATTTTTAAGTATCAAGTTGGTAAAACCAGTAATTCCAATATTAAACGCACAGCAAATAGCTTCCAATTTATTATTATAAAGATATAGTATAATAAAAACTAATAGGCTTATTAAAATCTGCAAATCGGGATCTGAAGAATCTGAAATAGCAATAAAAAATTGATCCCATCTCAAATTCATAAAATTTGTTAAATAATAAAACATTTTAATTTAATCATCCTTTCTAAAGTGTATTGAATACCGATATGAATACAAATATTCGTTCAATACAAAATATACCAAATTCAATTAAGTTGTAACATCAATAATATTATATCAAAAGCTACAATTAAAAGATACATTTATATATTTGTTAATAAAATCCTAGTAGTATAAATCTCTCTTTTGGTGGGAAAATAAATTAAGAAAGGGAGTGTTTTAAATGACCGTAAAACAAAAGCTTACTAATGAGCAATTATCTTCAGCAGGAATTAAGAGAACCGATAATGACAAAGACATTCGAGCAAATAATGTAAATATTGAAAATAATAAACAAAGAAATAAAAAAAATAAATAATTCCTCTAATTATGATATATTTTATATAATATTCTGATTTATTGTTAATATATATATATATTAACTTGACACTAAAATAACAAAGTGGTATTCTAAAGTTGAAAATTTAATAAATCCTTCAGGGTAGGGTTAGATTCCCCACCGGCGGTATAGCCCGCGAGCCGAAAGGTAGATCTGGTTTAATTCCAGAGCCGACAGTAAAGTCTGGATGAGAGAAGGAGAAGAATGATAAATACAAGAAATTTTCATTTATTAACGCTTAAGATAGTTAATATAATGTTTTTGTATTTTGAACACACATGTATTTAGTTAGCAGCACTGTAAGTGATGATTTAATTAGATGTGTAATTAGCTTATTAAGCCCTGAAAACAATGTTTTCAGGGCTTTTATTATTTTATATGATTTAATAAACTAAAAAAAGATACTAAGAAAAGAGATTACCAGGGAAACTGGCACCACAATTATAGAATTAGGGGTGATAAATTGGACAATTATTATATGAGACGTGCTCTTGAATTATCTAAAAAAGCAGTGGGATTTGTAAATCCTAATCCACTAGTTGGTGCTGTTATTGTAAAAGATAATAGAATAATTGGTGAGGGATACCATGAATATTTTGGTGGACCGCATGCAGAAGTCAACGCTTTTGCTAATGCTACAGAAGATGTGGAAGGTGCAACAATATATGTAACTTTAGAGCCTTGTTCGCATTTTGGTAAAACGCCACCTTGCGCAGATGCTATAGTGCGAAATAAAATATCTAAAGTGGTAATCGGAATGATAGATCCTAACCCACTAGTTGCAGGAAAAGGTATAGAAATTCTAAAAAATAATGGTATAGAAGTAATTACAGGTATATTGGAGATGGAAATAAAGAAAACTAATGAAATATTTATAAAATATATTTCTAAGAAACTACCATTTTGTATTATGAAAACTGCTATGACACTGGATGGTAAAATAGCAACAGCTATTGGGGATTCAAAGTGGATAAGCAATGAAAAATCTAGAGCTTATGTGCATGAATTAAGGCAAAGGGTAACTGGAATTATGGTAGGGATTGGAACAGTACTTAGTGATGACCCAGAACTTACTACAAGAAGAGAAGATAAACTAAGCATAAACCCAATAAGAATTATTATAGATAGCAAAGCGAGATTACCACTCGATTCAAAGGTTTTAAAATGTGATGAAAAAACAAAAACTATTATAGTTACAACGGAGTTTGCGAAAGGGAGTAAACTTGAAGCTATTAAACAAAAGGGCGCTGAAGTTATTGTAACTCCAAGTAAAAATAATAGGGTAGATTTGAACTATTTAATGAAAGAACTAGGTGACATGGGAATAGATAGTATCTTAATTGAAGGTGGAAGCACTTTAAACTATTCAGCCCTTGAGGAAGGTATTGTAGATAAAGTTATTACTTTTATTTCTCCAAAAATATTTGGAGGCACTTCAGGTAAAACTCCAGTAGGAGGTGAGGGGATTAAGCATGTGAAAGATTCTATAATGCTTACGGATACGCAGGTAACTAGATTCGATGAAGATATTATGATTGAGGGATATATAAAGAAAACTCAGTAAATTTATATGAGTACTAAAATAAAGGAGGTGAATAGATGTTTACTGGCTTAATTGAGGAAATGGGTGTGATAACATCCATTGTAAAAGGCGCTAAGTTTGGGAAAATTACTATAAAAGCTACAGAGATTATGGATGGCATTAAGCTTGGTGACAGTGTTAGCACCAATGGCGTGTGTCTTACCGTAACAGAATTCACAAAAGATAGCTTTAGCGTAGATGTAATGGCAGAAACTATAAGAAGCAGTAATTTAGGGGAATTGAGACCAGGTTCTCAAGTTAATTTAGAAAGGGCACTTAAATTAAGCGATAGATTAGGAGGCCATATAGTAAGTGGCCATATTGATGGAACAGGAACCATTGTAGATTTAAGCAATGAAGGAAATGCCACTTGGGTGTCTGTTGAAACTTCAAAGGATATATTAAAGTATATTATACATAAAGGTTCCATTGCAATTGATGGAATTAGCTTAACTGTAGCATATGTTGATGAAAATATATTTAAAGTATCAATAATACCTCACACCAAGGGAGAAACTACTTTAGTAATTAAAAAAATTGGAGACGTAGTTAACCTAGAGAATGATATGATGGCAAAATATGTTGAAAAATTATTGAAATATGGTGATGAAACAAAAGAAAAAAAATCTATTAGTATGGGTTTTCTTGAGAACAATGGATTTGTATAAATTTTTAAAAGAGTGTAACAATTAAAATTATATCAGTGAAAGTGATGAACAAAGCCGTAGGTGATGAACAGCACCTATAAGTGATGAACAGCACTGAATGTGATAAATAAGGGGTGGACTAATGTATAAATTTAATACTATTGAAGAAGCTTTAGAAGATATTAAAAATGGGAAAATGGTTGTTGTGGTAGATGACGAAGATAGGGAAAATGAGGGAGATATAATAATAGCTGCAGAAATGGCTACTCAGGAAAATATAAACTTTATGGCGAAATATGCTCGTGGACTTATATGTATGCCTATAGTTAAAGAAAGATTAGATAAATTAAATATAAATCCTATGGTTGTAAACAATACTGATGCACATGGAACAGCATTTTCTGTGTCGATCGATGCAATAACTACAACTACAGGAATATCTGCAGCAGAAAGAGCTACTACTATATTAAAGGTTTTGGATCCTGATTCAACATCAAAAGATTTCAATAGACCGGGTCATGTATTTCCACTAGCAGCAAGAGACGGTGGAGTACTAAATAGAAATGGTCATACTGAAGCTGCAGTTGATTTAGCAAGAATTGCTGGACTATATCCTGCAGGTGTTATTTGTGAAATTATGAATGAAGATGGAACAATGGCAAGGGTGCCAGAACTTATGGAGTATGTGGAAAAACATGATTTGAAAATAATTACTATAGTAGATTTAATAGCATATAGAAGAAAAACTGAATGCCTTGTAGAAATGGTTACTCAAGCTGAAATGCCAACTAGATATGGAGATTTTACTATTTATGGATTTGTAAATAAGTTAAATGGAGAACATCATGTAGCATTAGTAAAAGGAGATGTAAGAAAAAATGAATCTGTACTTGTAAGGGTTCACTCTGAATGTCTTACTGGTGATGCATTAGGATCAAGAAGATGCGATTGTGGAGAACAATATGATGCTGCAATGAAAGCTATATCAAAAGAAGATAGTGGAATTTTGCTTTATATGAGGCAAGAAGGACGTGGAATAGGATTAATTAATAAGCTAAAGGCATACAACCTTCAAGATAAAGGAATGGATACCGCAGAAGCGAATTTAGCTTTAGGGTTCCCAGTAGATATGAGAGATTACGGCATTGGAGCTCAGATATTAGAACTTCTAGGTGCTACAAAGATAAGACTTATGACTAATAATCCTAAAAAAATAACAGGAATTTCAGGTTATGGTATTGATATAGTTGAAAGAGTACCTATTGAGATGAATCATAATGAAAAAGATAGATTTTATTTGAAGACTAAACAAGAAAAAATGGGTCATCTGCTTCATTTAAAATAAACATAAGTATTTAATCAATGGTTAAAAAAAATAAAATTAATAGGAGGATTTGAAATGAAAGTATATGAAGGTAAATTAATAGCAGAAGGTTTGAAATTTGGAATTATAGTAGCAAGGTTTAATGAGTTTATAGGTGGTAAATTACTATCAGGAGCATTAGATGGATTAAAACGTCATGGCGTTGACGAAGAAAGTGTGGAGATTGCATGGGTTCCCGGTGCTTTTGAAATACCTCTAGTTGCACAGAAAATGGCTAAGTCTGGTAAATATGATGGTGTTATATGTTTAGGAGCAGTAATAAGGGGTGCTACATCTCATTATGAATTTGTAGCTGGCGAAGTTACTAAAGGAATTGCGGCTGTAACATTACAAACAGGGGTTCCAGTTATTTTTGGAGTACTTACTACTGAAAATATTGAGCAGGCTATAGAAAGGGCAGGGACTAAGGCTGGTAACAAAGGATATGATGCTGCAGTAACTGCAATAGAAATGGCGAATTTGTTAAGAGAAATATAGATTAAAAAAGCATGGGATTTCTCCTACGTGCTTGCAAACGAGCTTAAAGCTAGAAATTTCATTAAGAAATTCTAATCTTTTGCTTATATAAAATCGCCTAACGCTCACACTCGACGTCCTGTCTCGGGTTCGCTAGACTGCCGTCCTGGCAGTCTTACGGCGATTTTATATTCGCAAAAGAAGAATTACTAAATGAAATATCAATAGCTTCTTCGCTTCGTATTGCAAGTCCTGCGGAGAAATCCCATGCTTAATATTGTGCTAGTATTTTAAGCAAATCTGTGTGAGAGGTTATTGAATAGGGAAAAATAACATTTGCTATATCGTCATGGAAGCTTATGGAGATTTTATTAGGGGCAAACAACAATTATTAATTGTGTTTGCCCTTGTTGTTTTTGATTTAGTTATATTTATGATATACTACTCTTAATATAGTGAAATTTAAGTGTTTTAAGGGGGTATTTCGAATGGGACTTAGCGATAGTGTATTTACTATTATATATGTTATGATGGGGTGTGCGGCTGTTGTATCTGGATTAAATTTTGAGAAGAAACAGGGGGGAAATTATAAGGGTGAGAATTACGATGAATATATAAAACTAAATAGGTTTATATTGATTTTAGTGGGAGGGATAATCCTATTTGGTACTTTTCTTGGACAAGGGATACCTTTATTAAGAGATATTATAACAAATATGACAATTGGAATTTTATTTATTATATGGATCGTTTATTCGATAATATCAAAAAAAAGATTTTCAATCAAAAAATAATAAACAAAATAGAAGGTTATTCACTTCTATTTTGTTTATTTTATAGAAAACACCTTGCGGAAAACAATGTGGATAACTTTTTTTATAGTTGAGATTTAAGAGTTTTCTGTTGTCACAGAAAACTCTTGAAATTTCATGTGGAAATTCTTGTTTTGTGAATATAAAATTCAAATCATATGTACCACATCTGCAGCCTACCGGCTAAAAGATTTTTTTGTGGGGTTTATTGAGATTTATTATTTCCTCATATGCCATCCATACTAGATATATCTTAGCGTAAACTTCATAGGTCGCACTTTTTTTTATTTTAGTTTGGGAAAAAGATATTAAGGTGTGCATACTTTATTTCTTCCAGAATGTTTAGCGGAATATAATGCTGTGTCAGCTTGGTTAACTAAGGTTTCCAAGTCAGATACATTATCAGGGTAAGTAGCAGCACCTATAGAAATAGTAATATTAATTTTAATTTTATCTGGCAGAATAAACTCATGAGTTTCTACAGCTACTCTTAAACGCTCTGCAACTTCTACTGTTTGTCTACTTGGACAATCTGGTAAAATTACAGAAAATTCTTCTCCACCAATTCTAGATACAATATCAAAACTTCTACTAGAGGTAGATAATACAATTCCTAATTCCTGTAATACAGAATCACCTGCTTGATGACCATAAGTGTCATTTACTTTTTTAAAAAAATCTATATCAATGATTAAAATTGATAAACGTTCATTTTTATTTTTTACATTTATATATGATTTGTTTAGGAAATTATCAAATTGTCTAACGTTATTTAAACCAGTTAGAAAATCTATAGTTGACTCTTGTTCTAATCTATTAATCAATTTAATAGAAGTATTCATATAATTTGTAATATAATATGCTAATGTCCCAATTATTAAAGAAGCTATCCAAAAATAAATAAGTGTATTACGAAGTACTATTAAATCTTTAATAATTAATAAAAATGAAAATGTAATAATGAAGGAACTTATAATGTTCATATAAATCCATTTTTTTAATCCACTTAGATTTAATTTTGATATAATAGCACAAGCAATAGCAACATTTATCATATTGATAGATGCTATTATAGCAGGTGTACTCACACCAAAGTAACCTATTCTAAATAAGGCAATAACGAGGCCAGCAATAATTGATGAAAATGCACCACCATAAAATGCAGCTAATAAAATTGGTACATGACGAAGATCCATAATAACTTCTGGGTTAATGCGGATGGTAAATAACATTAAGATAATACCAAGTATTCCTTTTGATAATCCAAAGTAAAATTTATCTGTATTTGACACCGATAGGTTAAGAAAATTTCTTTTAAATATTTGACTACTTATAAAAATAAAGGAAATTAGTATTGCAGAGTTAACAAATAAGTCTCTTAACATTAGGGAACTCCTTTCAAAACAAAATGTTTTGAGAATTAGGATAAAAAAACTACTATATATTAGAGTATATAGTAGTTTTTTAGGCAAATAAAGTTTTTTTTGTAAAAAGTGAAAATAAAGGAGAATATTATATTTTAATATGTTCTGGACGTAAACTATAAACCACATCTTTTCTTTCGAGCATTATACTGATTTTTTCTTTTAATTCATCATCGTCTAAAATGTTTAAGAGAAGTTCCCGAGTTGGGTTTACTGCTGTAGGGTTGCTAATTGACTTTAACATAGTGTAATCACCTGATGTATCTCCATAAGCATAACTCTGACTTAAATCAATGTTATATTTATCTACAAAATATTCTATAGCAGATTTTTTACTTACACTATCCCACATAGGAATAATATCACCAGTGTAAACATCATGTTCATTTAATGTATATTTTGTTCCTACATAATCATCAAAACCGTATTTTATAGACATTTCGCGTACCAGTTCAATAGGGCTACCTGATATGGTAATAATTATGTGACCTTGACTTTTATGCCATTTAATTCTATCACGAGTGAAGGTATAAACTCTATCGCCTTTTTGCTTTATAACTTGCCTAGCAATAAACTCAATTTGAGACCTATGAAGTCCAATTATAGCCTCGGTATAAATATCAGCCATTTTAAGCAAATAATTATCATAATTTCCTATTCTCTTATCCCATTTAACATAATATGGTTTTACTTCTTTGTACCATCTATCATTTTCAATTATTTCGCTTTTAATTAATTTTTTAAATACCTCTGTCATTAAGCTATCTCTATAAAGGGTACCATCAATATCAAAAAAAGCAGCTATTTGTTTTTTCATAAGGGTCACCTCCAACATCAGTATAATTAAATAAGATACTTTTATAATATAATTATTTAGTAAATATTGTTCTTTTCTCAGTGATTATTAAATCAAGTGGAACATCATATTCATTGATATGAATTTTATCAACTATTTGATAGTCATAGGCTATACCAATAGTTAAAGTATCTTTTGATTTTTTGGATAAAAATCTGTCATAATAACCAGCACCAAAACCTATTCTATTGCAATAATTATCAAATACTACGCCAGGCACTATAATTAAATCTATATCTTTAATATTAACCATCTTTAATAAATCATGTTTCGGCTCCATAATGCCGAAAGCAGATTTAGTAAGATCATTTATAAGATTATTTATTTCAAATGGTATTATTTTTTTTTCTGAATGAATACAATAGGGTGCAACTACTGTTTTACCATTGCCCAGGCACCACTTAGCAAGAGGATAGGTATCTACCTCTTTGTTGAAACTTATGTATAACATGATATTTTTGCAATTTATAAATTCGGGTAATCCAATAATTTTTTTTATAATTTTTTCGCTAAAATCACTTACATCTTGAATTTTCATGTTTTTCCTTTGACTTAGTATATCTTTTCTCAAATTATCCTTAAGATTATTTTCCATAAGTACCCCCAAAAAAATATTACATTATTTATATAAAAGTTGATGCGGTAAAAAACAATTAAATACTGTAAATTTTAAGTTATTATAACATATGTCTTTTGTATATGCAATTTACAGAACCATATATATGGGCATATTAGGAGCTTTTTATAGAAATTGTTTATAATCATGGAGAAATGTTTATTAATTTGATTTGTACTTATTAATCTTAATTTTTATAATATTATATGAAAAAGAATGTAAAATGGTACTAATAAATTACAAAATTGTGATTTTATAAAGATGGTTATTCACAAAAATATTAATAGACAAAAAAACTGATGAAATTTTATTTCATCAGTTTTTGAAGATATCTTATATTATTTATCAAATAAATGACATGCAACAAAATGTTCTGGTTCTATCTCTACCATTTTGGGCCTATTTTCGCGACATATATCCATAGCCTTATTACATCTATCAACGAACTTGCATCCGTTAGGAGGATTTATAGGGCTAGGAACATCACCTTCAAGCATTATTCTTTGCCTAGTTTTTTCAATAACTGGGTCTGGTATTGGAATGGATGAAAGCAAAGCCTGAGTATAAGGGTGAAGTGGTTTGGTGTATAAAACACTACTTTTAGCAAGCTCTGCTAGGGAACCAAGATACATTACACAAACTCTGTCCGAAATATATCTAACCATTGAAAGATCATGGGCGATAAATAAGTATGTTAAACCATAATCTGTTTGTAATTCCTGAAGTAAATTTACCACTTGAGCTTGAACTGAAACATCCAAGGCTGATATAGGTTCATCGCATACTATAAAATCAGGATCTACTGCAAGTGCACGAGCTATTCCTATTCTCTGCCTCTGACCACCACTAAATTCATGTGGAAATCTGTTAGCATGCTCCTTATTTAGTCCAACCAATTCTAAAAGATCATCAATTCTTTTCTTTCGAGCTTGCCCACGACTAAGATTATGAATATCAATACCTTCTGCAACAATATCAGATACAAGCATTCTAGGGTTTAAAGAAGCATAAGGGTCTTGAAAAATCATTTGTGCACGTCTATTATATAACTTTAAAGCTTTTCCTTTTAGTTTATGAATAGATTTACCTTCAAACTCAACAGTACCTCCTGTAGCTTTATACATTCCTAAAATAGTTCTCCCACAGGTTGATTTTCCACAACCTGATTCTCCAACAAGACCTAGTGTTTCACCTTTGTAAATATCAAAAGTTACATCATCAACAGCTTTTAAATATTGGTTTTTTCCTACATAAAAGTATTTTTTCAAATTTTTAACACTAAGAAGTATTTCTTTTTTATCTTTTTCACTCATATTAAATTTCACCTCTCTTTTCAATAGCCTCAGTAGATTTTATTAAAAGACTAGGAGTGGCTACTTTTGGAGCATCAGGATGACTTAACCAACAAGCGGATCCATGTGAATCACTAATAACAAAAGATGGAGGCATTTTTTCTCTGCAAATTTTCATTGAATATTCACATCTATCCGCAAATGGGCATCCAAGGGGAGGAGCAAATAAATCTGGAGGGGTACCTTCTATTGATGATAATTTATTTCCAGTTTTATCAATGTCCACTCTTGGTACTGAACTTAAAAGTCCCCAGGTATATGGATGTTTTGGATTATAATATAATTCATTAGTATCTGCATACTCTACAATTTTTCCACCATACATAACTACTACTCTATGAGAAATATTAGCAACAACACCTAAATCATGAGTGATAATTATAATAGATGTATTTATTGTTTTTTGTAAATTTTTCATTAATTCAAGTATTTGAGCTTGAATTGTTACATCTAGTGCAGTTGTAGGTTCATCAGCAATAAGAAGTTGTGGATTACATACCAATGCAATTGCTATCATAGCACGCTGACGCATTCCACCAGAAAATTGATGGGGGTAATCATTAATTCGTTCTTTTGCGTTTGGTATTTGAACAAGCTTTAACATATCGAGAGCTACATTAGTGGCTTCTTCTTTTGTAAGGTTGCTTTTATGACTCCTAAGCCCTTCTAAGATTTGCTTCCCAATTGTCATTGTGGGATTAAGAGAGGTCATTGGGTCCTGAAATATCATACCAATCTGTTTACCTCTAATTTCCTTCATTTGTTTTTCTGATTTACCAATTATATCTTCATCATTAAAGATGATTTTGCCACCTTTAAAACGTGCAGGCGGTTCAGGGTTCAGTCTCATTATAGATTTCGCAGTTACAGATTTACCACAACCAGACTCTCCAACAATAGCTAAAGTTTCTCCTTCAAATAGTTCAAAGGAAACTCCACGAACTGCTTGAATTTCGCCTGCATATGTATCAAAAGAAACGCTTAGATTTTCCACTTTTAATATCTTTTTTTTCAAGTAAGTAACCTCCTATTTCCTAAGTTTAGGGTCAAGTGCATCTCTTAGACCATCACCAAGTATATTGAATGCAAGCATAATTAAGCATAATACAATTGATGGTATTATAAGTAAATGTGGATATTGATAGAAAATCTTTGCTCCATCATTAACAAGAACTCCTAGAGACGCATATGGTGCTGGTACGCCAAGTCCTATGAAACTTAAAAATGCTTCTGCAAAAATCATCCTTGGAATCATCATAGTCATGTTAACTATTATTGGTCCCATACAATTTGGTATCAGATGCTTAAAAATAACTCTATTTGCGTTCGCACCTAATGTTTGAGATGCAAGTACATATTCGCTGTGTTTTAGTCTTAAAACCTCTCCACGAACCAATATTGCAGTTCCCATCCAGCCTGTAAACGCTAGAACAATGGTAATGGTTGTAATTCCCCTTGGCATGACAATGGACAATAACATAATATATAACATATCCGGAATAACCATAAGTATTTCAATTATTCTCATCATGATATTATCGGATGTTCCACCAATATACCCAGAGATTCCACCATAAACAACACCAAATAATCCTGTAAACAATACTGATACTATTGCAATAATGAAAGAAACTCTTGAACCTTCCCAAAGCCTAGTCCATAAATCACGGCCAAGGTCATCAGTTCCAAGCCAATAGGTGCTGTTGAATTTTTTTACCCCAATTGTTTCTACAAATAAATTACTCCCACTTTTTTTGAAAGTAATCCCTCTAAAAGCCGGGTCCTTTTTTAACATATTATTTGCTTCAGCATTTAGTTTTGTGATAATTGAATCCCAATTATCAGCTGAAGTAGTATTTATTTCTAGTTTATATTCTTTTAGGTCACCTTGATAGGATGCCTCAGATTTATCGCCAATTATAAAGCCTAGTTTTCCAGATTGTGCTTTAAGTTCTACTTTTTTAAATTCTATTTGTGTTTTTCTAAGGTTAGGTTTGTACTTTGAGTAGTTAAACACAGAATTAGAAGATAATTTTAAACTTCTTTGATTTGAGAGAATAGAAGTTTGGTCTTGTAAACTTAAGTGTTGGGTTCTATAGGTATGTCCATAAAGACCCTTTGAAATCATTGGACCAACTATCGCCATAAAAATTAATACTACTAAAATCCAAAAGGATATTACAGATGGTGTATTCTTTTTTAACCTTCTAAAGGCATCTTGTAAATATGACATGCTTGGGCGTTTTATATTCTGAGCAGCTTCGAGATTTTTACCAACAAGTTCGAATTGACTTTTTTCAATAGAACCATTTTCATTTTTATCCATTTAGCTACTCGCCACCTTTACTTGATATTTTAAGTCTTGGATCAATTAAGCCATATGCTATATCAACCACGAGAAGAGACACTATTATTAGTACTGCATAGAACAGTGTTATACCCATAGTCATAGAATAATCTTGGTCTGCAATGGTGGTTACAAAATATCCACCAAGGCCTGCAACTGCAAAAACATTTTCTATAACAATAGATCCTGTTATAATGCCCGCAAACGCTGGTCCAAGCACTGAAACAACTGGCATTATAGCATTACGAATTACATGGCTCCATACTATTTTAGAAGTTGAAAGTCCTTTAGCTTTTGCAGTCTGTACATAATCTTGGCCAAGTACCTCAAGTGTAGTTGAGCGCATTAATCTAGATACAAAAGCAAGGGTACCAAGACCTAAAGTAAAGGATGGTAAAATCATAGAAAGTTGACTATCAGTTACGGTAACAGGAAGCCAACCTAAGGTTACGCCAAAATAGTAGGCGAGTAGTGGCCCCATTACAATACTGGGAACAGATACACCTACAATAGATATGAAAATTATAATATAATCTGGCGCTTTTTGATGTTTTAAAGCTGCTATTATACCAAAAAGTACTCCAAAAAAAGCTGAGTATGCCATAGCTCTCCAACCCAAAGCAAAAGATTTAGGAAAACTCTCTTTTATTACCTGAGATACTGGACGGTTAAGGTATTTATAAGAAAGTCCAAGATCTCCGTGAGCTAAGTTGCTCATATATTTAAAATATTGTGTAGTAATAGGCTGATCTAATCCATATTTCTGTAATAGTGCTTGTCTCATTTCCGGCTTCAATTTTGGATTATGAAAAGGGTCTCCAGGTAATGCTTTCATTAATGCAAAGGTTATAGTTGCAATGCATATTATTGTAATTATTGCAAAAGCTATTCTTTTTAAAATAAATTTAACCATTTTTAACCTCCTATGTATAATAATACTTTAAACTACGAATTAATAGAAGAAAAGGTATACGTTAAAATAACATATACCCTACCTTATTTATTAATAATTTAAATTAAATTTATTTTGTTTTCGCAGCATTTTTAGCTGCCATATCTACAGAAGCCCAATAGAAATCTGTAGCTGGGCCTGCGCCTCTATTAACAACTCCAGTTACGTAAGTTTTATATGTCGAATGAGCAATTCTGAAATATCTAGGTGCAATAGCAGAATCGGTCATTAACAATTTTTCAGCTTTATATAAATAATCCATTCTCTTTGTTTTGTCTGTTTCAACTTTAGCGTCTTTGATTAATTTATCATATGCTGGATTATTATATTTACCATAGTTATTTCCATTTGTTGATTCAAATAAATCAAGGAAAGTCATTGGATCAACATAATCTGGTCCCCAACCATCAGCACAAATACCAAAGTTTCCGCTTTTAAGTCTTGTTAGTTTATCGCCCCATGCAACTGGTACAATATTAATATCAATTCCAATAGCTTTTAAATCTGCTTGCGTTTTTTCGCCTTGTTTCTTACCAATATCACCTTCATCATATAAAAGATCTTGAGCTGGTAATTTAGCAAGTCCTAATTCTTTAAGTCCAGCTGCTAAAGCTTCTTTAGCTTTTGCTTGTTGATTATCTTCTATTAAAGCCGCACCATTTTCCTCACGGAAAGTCTTAGTAAGGCCTGGGAAGTTATCTGGAATTAATGAAAGTGCAGCGATATCTCCTTGCGTAACACTTTCAACGAGTCCCTTACGATCAAGAGCTAAAGATATAGCTTTTCTTATATTCTTATTAGATGTTATTTTATTATTAAATTGGTTAAACTCAAGATAAAATACTGTATAGTCAGGCATATCAACTAAATCTTGAAGTTTATATTGATCAAGTACTGCTTTATCTTGGAATGTCTTGATATCATTAGCTTGGATTTTAGAACCGTCTAAAGCACCTGTCTTTAAAAGGTTTGTTCTTGTAGCAATATCTTTAACAACTTTTAAATTGATAGTATCAAGTTTTATATTAGCTTTGTTCCAGTAATTAGCATTCTTTTGTAGTGTAAAACTATCATTATGTTTCCATGCTGTAACTTTCCATGGTCCATTACTATTTAGTCCTGCAGCTTCAAGAGTGTAATCTTTTGGATGAGCATTATAGAATGCTTCACTTACAGGGAAATAAACAGAATTAGCAGTTAATCCTACAAAGTATGGGCATACTTTTGAAAGTTTAATTTCAATATTTCCATTTACATCTTTGATTCCAACTTTTGACCATAAATCTTTTTTCTGTGCATCATACTCTGTCTTCATAGCTGCTGGCATAAGCTTCAATGCAGCAGAAACCTTAGCGGCTATTGCTTTTTTCTTAGTATCATCTTTTTCAGCTTCTCTACTATCAACTAAAGCTTTAAATGTAGCATCTTTTCCAGAATAAAAACTTTCACTAGTAAGGGCTGCATAGTCCGCAGCGCCAGCAAGGTAATCAGTGATCATAAATGAATATGGACTATTTCCATCAAGCGCTAGTTTCCAACCAAAGAAGAAATCTTTAGCAGTTACAGCTGTATCATCAGCCCATTTTGCATTTTTGTTAAGTTCAAAAGTGTAAGTATTGGTTTTTGCATCTAAAGTCCATTTTGTTGCAACTCCTGGATCATATTTACCTTCTTCTTTACTGTATCGAACTAAACCTTCAGTAAACATATTTTCAATCTGCATATCGGGTGCTCCACTTATCTGTTGTGGGTCCAATGTTTCTGGTTCTGCAGTGGTATAATAATCTAAAACTTGTGGTACTGCAACCTTTGCCACCTCAGCTTTTTTTGCGCATCCAGCAAGTACTCCTGTGGATACAAACATAGCTACTACTAATGAAGCAACTAATCTTTTCTTTTTCATTTTATAACCCCCCCTATTTTAATCAATGGAAAACTTTGTTTCCCTTTAATGTATATAAATTTCAGACAGCAAAAATATGCCTCCTGAAAATTTATTATGATATTAGAAAATATGTAATAAAAATAGTTGTTATTTAGACTTAATAATTAGTATATTAATTGTTAACTCTCATTTACAATTAATATATAGTAAGAAAATCCAAATTCTTTTTTTTTAATGCTACCATTAAAACCTTTCAGTGTCAATCATTAGAGCAAGCTTTATTAAAAAAAATATTTATAAGAATATACTGTTATTTGACGTCTATGTTATAAAAATTATTATTTTGATTGATTTTAATTTTTTATTTGCAAAATTATTGTTTAAAAGTACTTGATTAACACTGAATACTAAAAAAAATTTATAATAAACTGTAGATTTTATATATTTATGCAATAAAGATTTCATAATGGATATACATTGTATTATTATCATTTGTTTTCTCAATATTCTTATAATTTACAACAATATAATACTACATTTTTTAGACATTATATTAGTATATTTTACTAGTACATTAAAAATTATAAAATGGGAAGAATATAATTATAATAGTGTGATGCTGTGATATTAATAAATACTCAGTATCCATAAGATGTGTAGGGAGGAATATTTATGGATTATTCAAAAATAAGAGAAGTCAATGGAATAGATCACGTTGGAGATGTACCAAGTGCAAAGAAAGGCATTGTAGATTTTCTGTCTGGTGAGGATAGATATAAAGACTCAGTCCCACAAGATAGACTTAATTCCTACAAAAAAGGTCGTGAAATAGCAGTAGAAATTGAGAATATTTTAAATGGGGATCAAAGGGCATATTAGAATTATATATATTTTTAATTATTTGAAAGTGGGTGCAGAATTTTAATTCTGTGCCCTTATTATTTATATACAATGTAAAAAAAATTATAAAAGTATTTGTAAGTTAAATTTAATATGAGCAAGTGGAAAAGTTTGATGAATAACATCTAACTTTGCTTGCGATTTCATGAAAAATTTGATAAAATATAAATAATTGTAAATAATTATTTATATTCTTCATTTTATCTGACTAGAGTAATGGGTCAAGATTATTTCAATTATATATGTAGTATAATGATGTATTAAAAATAATATAGAGGTAGGGAGGGAACATGAAAAATTTACACATGAAAAAGGGAGATAAGATAGTTGGAATAATACTTTTAATTGTTGTTATAATATCCCTAAGTGCGACAGCGATATACAAGAATGCCATTAAGGGAACGCAAAATATTGCAGTTATTAAACGCGATGGCACAGTGCTTAAGACAATTGATTTAAATAAGGCTGTAGAACCACAAGAGTTTACTATAAAAGCTGATAATGGTAATTTTAATACCATATTGGTTAAAAATAATACTATTAAGATAATAGATGCTAATTGTTTACATAAAGAGTGTGTTAAAAGTGGAGCTATTTCACAACCGGGGCAGATGATTGTATGTTTACCAGATAGACTTATAATTACTGTTGAGGGACAAGCAAGTAGCGGAATTGATAGTACTTCATTCTAAAATTCAAAAGATGTAGGTGAAAATATGGGAAAGACTAAAAAAATGGTTTTACTTAGTATGTTAGTTGCGATGGCTTTAGTTATTTTTTTGATTGAGGCTCAGATTCCAGTAATAGCCCCAGGGATAAAGTTAGGACTTGCTAATTCTATATCATTAGTAGCATTAATTTTATTTGGGTGGAAAGAAGCGTTTTTGATAATGATTATAAGAACCTTCTTAGGTTCTATGTTTGGAGGCGGGCTGTCAGCTTTTATGTTTAGCCTTGCAGGTGGAGTGCTAAGTAATCTAGTAATGGTATTACTTTATAAGTACTTTAAAAATGCATTGAGCATACCTATAATTAGCGTTTGTGGATCTATTTTTCACAATATTGGTCAATTACTTGTAATGGCCTTCATAATGAATAATTTAAACATAATTCTTTATTTACCGGTATTACTAATCGCAGCTATTGTTACAGGTTATTTTATTGGATTATTGGCTAGTGTATTAAAAAATAGACTAGAGAAGATAATAACGCGGATATAAATTATCCAACGGGGCTTGCAATAAGAGCTCGGGACTGGAAATTTTATTAAGGAATTCTAATCTTTTGCTTATATAAAATACCCTAACGCGAACACTCGACGTCCTGTCTCGGGTTCGCTAGACCGCACGTCCTGTGCGGTCTTACGGGGATTTTATAGTCGCAAAAGAAGAATTACTAAATAGAATTTCAATAGTCCCTTCGCTTCTTATTGCAAGGTCACTATGGAGAAATTTATATCACAGTGTTATGCGGTGAAGAGATAAAGAAGAGAAAAACAAGGAAAAGGAAAAAAAGAATTTCTAAATAGAATTTCAATAGTCCTTTCGCTTCTTATTGCAAGTCACTATGGAGAAATTTATATCACATTATTATGCGGTGAAGAGATGAAGAGCAAGGAAAAGGAAAAAAAGAATTACTAAATTAGATTTACTAATATTGGTTTCAGGATATAAAAGATGAGCAAGAAGGGTTAGCATGGCCTTCTGTTCATCTTTTATTATTTAATCATCTTTTTTCATAAATCCCAAGATTGTATATATAAGTCCGACTATGATGAAGAACATAAACAAAAAATATGTGACTGAGTGTCTATATCCACCTGTGGTGTTTAAGGTGATTTCCAAATTACCTATTGCCACGCCTAATACGCCACTAATTAAGAAGCCAGTTCCAGCAATTATTTCTTTTAGTCCTTTCATAATAAACCTCCTATTATTTAAGATCAAATATAAAGTTAGTACAACTACAAATAAAAGATACCGTATTAATTATAATTTTAATTAGTACGATATCTCTATGTTATTTCATCAAAAATATTACAAAAACAAACTCATTGATTTTAAATCTTAGCTTCAACAGGAGTTTTACTATCTTCTTCATGAGCTTTTAAGGGTTTAGAAATAGCGTTAGTAGGACACTTAGAAGCACATAATCCACATTGTACACATTTTTCAAAGTCTATTGTGGCTAAGTTGTTAATCATAGTAATGGCCTTAGATGGACAAACTTTTACGCACATCTGGCAAGCAATACATCCAACCGCGCAGTTGTCTTTTACAGCTTTTCCTTTTGATTTTGAGTTACATTCAATAAGTACTTCTTGATCTGCTGGAATGAACTCTATTAAATCCTTAGGGCATACTGCAATACATGCACCGCAGGCAACACAATTATCCTTATATACAACTGCTACACCATCAATGATATGAAGGGCATTGAACTCGCAAGCTCTTTCGCAACTTGCAAAACCCAAACAACCGTCAGAGCATGCTTTAGGACCACCTCCAGGAGCAATAACTGCTTGGCGACAATCTTTAATTCCATCATATTCATACTTTTCTTTGGCAACGTTACAAGTCCCTTTGCATTTAACAAAGGCAACTTGTGGACTTTCGATTTCAACGGATACACCCATTATTTCTCCTATTTTTTCAGCAACAGGACTTCCACCTACGTTGCATAAATTTAGGGGGGTACCTCCCTCAACTACTGCTGCTGCATAAGCATCGCAACCAGCGAATCCACATGCACCGCAATTTGCGCTAGGTAATGCTTCTCTAACTAGTGGTACTTTAGGGTCAACTGGTACGTGAAATTTTTTGTTGGCATAACCAAGTACCACTCCAAATACAAGTCCCATGCCACCAATGCTTAATACTGGGTATATTAAATTATTTATGTCCACTTAAATACCCCCTAATTTTAAACCGCTAAAGCCTAAAAATGCGATAGCCATGAGCCCTGCAGTAACTAATGAAATAGGTAAACCTCTAAAGCATAAAGGCATATTATCACTCTCTTCCATTCTTTCTCTTAAACCTGCTAGTAGTACAATTGCAAGCATGTATCCAAGAGCAGCTCCAAGGGCATTAACCATGGATTCTATTAAGTTATATTTTTCACCTATATTTATAACTGCCATACCAAGAAGCGCACAGTTAGTTGTTATTAAGGGAAGATATATTCCAAGTGCTTTATAGAGACTTGGCTGAGTTTTTTTAATTACCATTTCAACAAATTGCACTAGTGCAGCAATAACTAGAACGAATGCTAGAGTTGATAAATAGGTTATGTTTAAAGGTACTAAAATCCAGTTGAATACTCCATAACACATAAATGAAGATATAAACATAACAAATACTACTGCTAGTCCCATACCTTTTGCAGTTTCAGTTTTTTTAGAAACTCCAAGAAAAGAACATATTCCAAGGAATTTAACTAATAAAAAGTTATTTATTAAAAATGCACTTATAAATATTGAAAAAAGTTTCATTTCCATCCGCCTTTCTTAACAAAGTTAAATCATCACCTTCGGTGCTGTAATATTAACGACTTCAGAAGGAGATTTAGACTACCCACCGAAGGTTTATTTTTACTAGAGTAACTATCCCCCACTTGCAGAAGCGGGGACTTTCCTTCTGAAATGTCGTTAAATAAAATTATTTTTTGCAACTATGAGCGCAAGAACCACATCCAGAACACTCACCAGTTAATGGATCAATTTCATGAAAATGTGCAATTTTATTATAAACTTTATTTGTTTTATTTATTGATCTTTGATTTAATAGTGCCATTATAATCCCAAGGGTGATAAATGCTCCAGGTGCTAAAATCATAATTATTGCTGGTTCAAAGGAGCTACCAAATAGTTTGAATCCGAATATTGCACCAGCTCCAAGCACTTCTCTTATTGATCCTACAATTACTAATGCTACGGTAAAACCAAGTCCCATTCCGATAGCATCATAAACTGAAGGAAGTACTTTGTTTTTTGATGCATAGGCTTCAGCACGTCCAAGAATTACACAGTTTACAACTATAAGTGGAATGAAAATTCCAAGGGAGTTATAAAGCGAGGGAACAAATCCTTGTAATAAGAACTGTATTAATGTAACGAAAGCAGCTATTATTGTAATATAAGCTGGTATACGAACTTTATCAGGAATTACTTTTCTTAATGCCGATATAAAAAGATTAGAACCGATAAGCACTGCTGTAGCTGCAAGTCCCATACCTATAGCATTGTTTACACTGGTGGTAACAGCAAGGGTTGGGCATGTAGCCAAAACTTGCACAAAAAGTGGATTTTCGGTCACTATACCGTTTTTTAATCTTTCAGAAAATGCGCCCATTATTTTTTAGCTCCTTTCAATGAAGAGTTGTAAAAAGCAACAGCATCATTAACACCAAGTGTTACAGCTTTTGATGTTATAGTTGCGCCTGTAATAGCTTGTATTTGATTGTCCTTTGAAGGGACTACTTTTACAACCTCTAATTTTTCTTTTATAGGTTTATTTTTATATTGATCTGAAAATTTAGGTTGTGGCGCATTAGCACCAAGACCAGGGGTTTCGGTGTGAGATAAAATTTTAATTCCAGTGATTTTTCCTGCAGTTGATATTCCAACCATGATTTCTACTGGTCCACCGTATCCTTTTGGAGCAACTTTTATAGCATACCCAGTTATGTCAGTACCCTTCATTCCGGAATTAACCTCTGAGACATTATCATTAATTTTTACATCTGCTTTTATAAACTTATCCGCGAGCGGTAATATTTCTTTCATAGCAGATTGTCTATTTGTTTCAATGGAAGCCGCTATAGGTGCTTTAGTTATCTCGAAGGCACCACCAAGTAACAATCCTGCAATTCCTGTAATTAAAAGTAAAATCAAACCCAATTTTATATTTTCTTTCAATTATTTCACCTCCCCAAAAATGCGTGGAGCAGTAAACTTATCAATAAATGGAACAAACAAACTCATTATTAATATAGAGTAAGATACTCCTTCAGCATAACCACCATACAAACGTATTACTGTGGTTAAAACTCCACATCCGATTCCAAATATAACTTGTCCTTTTTTAGTCATTGGAGAAGTTGAATAATCTGTTGCCATAAAGAAAGCACCAAGAATTAATCCGCCAGCAAAAATTTCATATAATGCATTACCAGTCATAAAACCGTTTCTGCCTAATATAAAAGTTAAAATAAATACACTTCCAATAAATGCAACTGGAGTATGCCAGCTTATTATTTTTTTATATAGTAGATAAGCTGCACCAATTAGTAATGCAATTACAGAAGTTTCACCAATGCAACCACCAACATTACCAATAAAAACGTTCATTAGACTAGGTAATTTGCCGCCACCTTCTTTAAGTATTCCAAGGGCTGTAGCAGCTGAAACACCATCAACAGTAAAATTAGTCATATGAACTGGCCAAGAAGCAAGTAAGAATGCTCTTGCAGCTAGTGCTGGGTTCATTATATTTTGTCCAATTCCACCAAAAAATTGTTTTACAATAATAATTGCGAAAAATCCTCCAATTGCAGGAAGCCAAAGTGGAACAGCAGCGGGCAAGTTAAAAGCAAGCAATAAACCAGTTACAACTGCACTAAGATCTCTAATTGTAATTTTTCTGTGAGTGAGCTTTTGCCATAGTGCTTCTGCTGAAATACATGATAGTACAGATACTAATGTAACTAAAAATGCTTTTATTCCAAAAAAATATATTCCAGCAAGGGTAGCAGGTATTAATGCTATTATCACGTCTCTCATTATACCCTGCACAGAATCGTTTGATTTTATGTGTGGGGATGAAGATACTGTATACATATAAATCACCTCTATCTATTTTTTTCTTCTATTAATATTTACTGTTCGTTTACCTTCGCGGAAGGTTTGAGTTAAATGACGTTTTGCTGGGCATGCATAAGAGCAACAACCACACTCAATACAATCCATACCATGGTATTCTTCGAAATCCTCATACTTACCTCTTAAAACTAAAGAGTTAAGTTTTGTAGGGTTTAAATTCATAGGGCAAACCCCCATACATTTTCCACATCGTATACAGCTTGATTCTTCTTCTAATTTAGCTTGCTGTTTTGTTAAACAAAGTATCCCTGAGGTGCCTTTAATTACAGGCGTATTTAAAGAACTTAAAGCCATTCCCATCATAGGTCCACCTGAAATTACTTTAACAGGTGTCTCTTTAAATCCACCAGCAGCCTGGATAACTTCGTCTATAGAAGTTCCGAATCTTACCCTTAAATTAAGAGGCTCTTTAATTGCCTCTCCAGTCACTGTTAAAACTCTCTCTATTAGAGGCTTACCATTTACTACAGCATTATAGATTTCATATGCAGAACCAACATTTTGAACTATGCAGGAAACATCTGCAGGAAGTTTTCCAGAAGATAATTCACGACCTGTGATTGAATAAATTAATTGTTTTTCTGCACCTTGAGGATATTTTGTAATAAGTGGAGTAACTTCTACATTACTTAGATTTACGCAAGCTTTTTTCATAACATCGATTGCATCAGGTTTATTATCTTCTATTCCAATATAACCACGAGCGCCTGGGAACATCTGAAGAATAATTTTTAAACCTATAGCTATTTCATTTGATTTTTCAAGCATAAGTCTGTAATCACAAGTTAAATATGGTTCACACTCTGCAGCATTTATTATTATGCTATCGATGCTTTTATCTGCTGGCGGGTTAAGCTTAATATGAGTTGGAAAACCTGCTCCACCCATACCGACAATACCAGCTTCTTTAATGATAGATACTAGTTCAGGTTTTGACAGTTTTTCATAATCATTATGTGCAATTAAAGTTTGTACCTCGTCGTATGTATTATCGTTCTCCACAATAATAGACAATACCATTGTTCCATTACTATGAAGTCGTGGGGATATATCTTTTATAGTTCCAGATACACTTGAATATATTGGTGCAGATACAAAGGCTTTGGATTCACCTATTTTTTGACCCACAAATACCCTATCACCTTTTTTTACTAAAGGATCACATGGTGCGCCAATATGTTGTTGCATAGGAAATACTAAATCACCTTTTGGAAGCAAATCTTGAATTGCTTTGTTCATACTTAAGTCTTTTCTACCATCTGGGTGAATTCCTTTTTTGAAAGTCAAAAGTCCCATATTAAACCTCCTTGTAGTTCGTTTTGAGCATAAAAATATTGATTTTTACGCTCGGTAATGGTTAGATAGGGTAGATAAGAATAAATAATTGATAGCTACCCTATATAACCATTTGTAGATAAAATAATTAATCTTGTTGCATATAAAGTAAATTATACTATATATACTACTCCTTTTGTGGATATTATAGTATTGTTTTCATTAAAAAGGATTGCTTAAACAAAAGTAAGATTCTTTTAAGAATTTTTAAAATATATTACAATGAAAAAAATGAGTTTAGTATGGTATAATTACTATGGGTAAAAAACTATATTTACGGGAAAATACAATGAAAAGGTAAGGTGAATATGGAAAAGAATAGTTTGAACAATTTGGAGATTAATAGTATAAATTTAGACATAAATGAAGATATCATAAGCAGTTTAAAAATCGAGGTCAATAAAAGAAGTGAATTTAAATATAATTCTAATGTAGTTACTATACCAAAGTATTTTTATAGGTTTATAGGTATGAAAAACAATGAGAAAGATTATTATGAGAACTTATATAGTGTTGACAAAGAATTAAAAAAAATTGGATTATGTTACATTAGATTTAGTGAGGGCATGGATAAGAAAATTAGTATAAAACTTCAAAATGCATTAAATGATATTTGGGAGAAAGTATTACCCACTGAAGTTTTAGATGTCTCTCTAATTATAAATCTAATAGGTGATAATAACCTTTTCCCTGATTTAACCAACAAAGTTTTATTGCAGCAAATTAAGAACAATATGAAAGGATTAATAGAATATTATATTAAAAGTAATGAAACAATAAATAATAATGATATAAAAGTTATTATAAATTATCTTGTTCATTGGATAAATATTTATTCTAAAGAGTTGTTTGAAAAATTTGATTACATTAATATTAATCCTAAGGTAATGTTTTATGGGAATATTTCAAAAGAAGAAGTTTTTTATTTGATTTTACTATCAACATTAGGTTGTGATATTATATACTTTAATCCTGAAAATCCAGGATCATTTTATGAAATTGATAAATACAATGCTTTTTCTAAGGAAATTGTTTATAGTTATAAGGGTGAAATAAAACCTTTTCCAACTAATATGGAAGATAGAATTAAGACCACGGCTTCTAGTGCTAAGGAAGAGCTTAATAAGACGTTGTTTACAGATGATTCAGGATTTTATAGGCCTTGGCAGTTTGCGGATTATGATTTAGAGGTAGTTACCCTTAATACTACTTATGAAGAAATATATATATGGATTAAGGAAAAAGCTCATATAAGAGAAGGTTTTAATGTTAAAGGTTCAACTGTAGTTGTGTCTAATATTTTCTCTAAAGTTTGTGGGACACATGAAAATATTGATGTTTATTGGAAAGAAATTAACGAAGTAGCAACTGGAAAATTAACTAAATTTTACAAAGAATTACCTATAATTAATGCAGCACATTTGGAATATGGAAAGTTTAATCAAATATATCCGAATAATGTTTTTTCCAATTTTGATACTATAGAAATGATTAGCTCATCTTGGTGGAGATACAAGGAGCTCAGGTCTGGGCTTCAAAAAAATATTGCTGAGAAAATTAAAGCTTTATGTTTAAATCCTACAATAATAAACGTTGAGAAAGAAGATTTAAGAGATTTACAAGTTGATATTTTCTCCGTTTTAATAAATTTAGACACAGAAATACTTGAATTATTGCAATCATATGATTACTCGGAAGAAGTTCCTAAGATTGTAATTTATAATAATGAACAAAATGGAAACTTATCTTTTGAGGATTGTATAATGATTACATTTATGGATTCTATGGGAATAGATATTATTATTTACAACCCGTCAGGATATAATGACATAGAGAATTTTATTGATAATGATCAATATGATATTCATAGATTAGAAAATGTTAGTTTTAAGTTACAGTTTAAAAAAAATACAGATAAGAAAAAAGGCTTTTTTCAAAATTTGTTCGGAAATTGATAAATAAAGTAGTTAAGATTTGTTGAAGTTATTATAATAGCGAAGAGGAGTGGGAAAATGGAAAAAGGTAATCAAGTACTTGAAATTTACGATGAGAAAATTGAAGATGAGAATATAGAGAAAAAGGCGATTGGTATAAATAATCAGGTTAAAACTTCACCTCAAGTAATACAAATTGCATCAAATTTAAATATTAAAGATGCAAATGCAATATTAGAGTTTGGGAATGAACCAGCAGCTTTAATATCAAAATTTGCTGATCAAATTTTAAATTCTATTAAAACAAGCAGTGTTGAAAATTCAGGGGTTATGATAAGGGAACTTACAAGTATAATGAAAAAGTTTGACAAGCAAGATTTTGAAGAAGAAAAAACCGGCTTTTTTGGAAAATTGTTCAGTAAGCCAAGTAAAGCAATTGACAAAATGATGGGCAAGTATAAATCTATTGGTGGAGAAATAGACAAGATTTATACTCAGCTTAGTGTTTATAAGGTTGAAATAAATAGTTCTAACTTATTGCTTGAAGGTTTATATGATCAGAATTTTGAGTATTATGGAGAATTAGAAAAATATATTGCAGCAGGTAATATGATTGCTGAAAAATTTGAAAAGGAAGATATTCCAAAACTTGAGGCTTTAACAGGGAATGGTGAACAAATAAATATAATAAATTATGAAAATGCTAAAGCTAGTCTTGAGATGCTAAAGCAGAGAATTTATGATTTAGAGATGGCTAAGATGGTATCATTACAAACCGCTCCCCAAATTAAAATGATTCAAAGGGGAAATTATAAGCTGATATCTAAAGTCCATTCTGCTTTTATAATAACTATACCAGTATTCAAAAACGGAATAATTCAGGCTATTGCATTAAAAAAACAAAAGTTAGTATCAGATTCTTTAGCGGAACTCGATAGGACTACTAACGAATTATTAATGAAAAATGCTGAAAATATAAGAAGTCAAAGTGTTGATATAGCAAAATTAACTGGAGGCACAAGTGTAAAAATTGAAACTCTAGAGAAAACTTGGAACACTATTATGCAAGGTATTGAAGAAACAAATAGTATAGAAGAAGAAAATAAAAAAGCAAGAGAAGCTGGAATAGTTAAATTACATGATATGTCAGAAAAACTAAAGCAGAAATCTTTAAAATAACTTTATTTCAGAAGCAAATATTAAAGGGTGAATAAAATGGATATGTTTGAGTTACAAGCACAAAAAAACTTACTAAAAGATGCACCACTTGCTGAGAGGTTAAAGCCTGGGAAATTAGAAGATTATGTAGGTCAAGAGCATATTTTAGGAAAAGGAAAACTTTTATGGAGAGCTATAAAAGCAGATAAAATAACTTCATTACTACTTTACGGGCCACCAGGTACAGGTAAAACTAGTTTGGCGAAAGTTATAGCAAATTCAACAAAATCTAATTTTGTTAGACTTAATGCTGTAACTGATGGACTTAAGGAATTACGAGAAGTTGTAACCGAGGCAAAGAATAACTTAGGAATGTATAATATTAAAACAATTTTATTCATAGATGAAATCCATAGATTTAACAAAGCTCAGCAGGATGCATTATTGCCTTTCGTCGAGAAGGGTACATTAATTTTAATTGGAGCAACCACAGAAAATCCATATTATGAAGTTAATAATGCATTAATTTCTAGGTCTATGTTATTTAAGTTAGAACCTTTAAATGAAGAAAATATTAAATGTATTATAACTAAGGCTTTACAAAATGAAAAGGACGGTTTTGGAAATACTAATATATGTATGGAAAAAGAAGCTATAAATTATATTGCTAACATGGCCAACGGTGATGCAAGACGTGCGCTTAATGCCCTAGAATTATCAGTACTAACTACGGATAGAGATAAAGAGGGGGAAATAAATATAACCCTTGAGGTCGTAGAGGAATGTATGCAAAAAAAGCATATACAATATGATAAGAATAGAGATGAACATTATGATGTAATTTCTGCTTTTATTAAAAGTATGAGGGGTTCTGACCCAGATGCCACAGTACATTACTTAGCAAGAATGATATATGCTGGGGAAGATCCTAAATTTATTGCAAGGAGAATTGTAATAGCTGCATCTGAGGACGTGGGAAATGCAGATCCTATTGCTATGATTGTTGCAAACAATGCAGCACAGGCAGTTCAATTTGTAGGAATGCCTGAAGCAAGAATAATACTCGCCCAGGCTGCAATTTATATAGCATCAGCGCCTAAAAGTAATGCATCTTATATGGCTATTAATAAAGCACTTAAAGATATAGAAGAAAAAAATATAGGAAGTATACCTTCATATTTAAGGGACCAGAATTATAAGGGTGCGAAGAAACTTGGGGTCGGGGTAGGATATTTATACCCGCATGCGTACGAAGGAAATTATGTAGCTCAGCAATATTTACCTGATGAGTTAGTTGACACAATTTATTATGAAGCAAACGAAAATGGATATGAGAAAAAAATTAAAGAGAGACTTAATATGTTAAAAAGTAGAGAGAAATAAATCAGGTAATATAAACTTTAGGTTTATATTACCTGATTTATTTTTGTTATTACATATTAATAAATTTTTCTATATCTAAAGTTATAAGGTTTAGAGAACTTCTCCAAAAATCAATAGAATGAATATCTACATCCATCATTTTCGCTACTTGAACTAAATTATTTTTACCTGTAGCAGTAAGCAAGGCATCATATTCACTTACAAATGAGTCTCCCTTTTTTAAATATAGAGCATATAAACCCTTGGAAAATAATAATCCAAAAGCATAAGGAAAATTGTAAAAATTACTAGAAGCATCATAATAGTGAGGTTTACAGAGCCACATGTATGGATGTAGTAAATTATGGTCAAGACCTTTTCCATAAGCTTTTTTTTGAGATTCTAACATAATTTCTTTTAATTCATTTACAGAGAGTGAATTATCCACGCGTCGTTTAAAGAGCTCTGTTTCAAATAAATAGCGACTTAAAATATCTACAATGACCTGAGCATTGCTAGAAATATCATTCTCTAGTATTACCAAGGCTTCTTCTTTTGAAGCATTTTTTAAGGCTGCATTACTTATTATCGTTTCACAAAAAATTGAGGCAGTTTCTGCGATGGGCATAGGATAATCACTATTTAATGCAGATTCTCCAGATAAACATAAACCATGATACCCGTGACCTAATTCGTGAGCAAGAGTTGAAACATCATTAAAACTCCCTGTGAAGTTAGATAAAATTCTACTTTCTTTAATGCTATGTAAATTAGCACAAAATGCACCACCTAATTTTCCGGATCGAGGCTTAGCATCAATCCAGTTTTTAGAAAAAGCATTATCGGCATAACTTCCAAGTTTGTCACTAAAGGTAGAAAAATTTTTAACTATAAATGCTTTTGCCTCTTCATATGAAAATTGCATATTTACATCTCCCAGTGGTGCAAATAATTCATAAAAAGGGAGAGCACCAGAATAACCTAATAGTTCAGCTTTTTTTCTGAAGTATTTTTCGAATGAAGGAAGACTTTCCATTATGGCACTTAGCATAACATCTAAAGTTTCTTTATCCATTCTTGAATTTTCAAGAGAATTATGGAGCACAGATTCATAACCACGAGATTTGCAAAGTGTAATAACTTCTCCTTTTATACCATTTAATGCAGCAGCAGAGGATTCAGCTATAACATCATAAGATTTAAGTTCAGCGGTGTAAGCATTTTTACGAGTACTTTTATCTTTATCATAGGCCATACTTCTAATTACAGATAGGGGAAGGTTTTTATCTTCTCCATTTATATTAATATTGACTAATAGAGTTGATGTTAGTATGTTTTGAAGTTTAGACCAAGCATTTGATCCAGTATTTTTCATTTTAGCCATAAGTTCTTCTTCGCTTCCAGAAAGTAAATATTTAGAGTTTTTAACTAAGTCCAGTAAATAATAGCTATGTGATTTTAAAATGGAATTATTATCAATTAGAGATTCTATATTTTCTATTGAATTTAACCATTTTGAAAAAATAGTATATGTTTTAGCAAGATCAGATAGTTTAAAGGCCATCTTTTCTGAAAATTTGTTAGCTAATTCATTTTTTGTATCCACACTTAAGGTCAATTCAGCATAATTATATAATTTATTTACAACATCACTAAACTCATTCTCGAAATTAATATAATATTCAATTTTCTCTTTAGGGTTATTAGAAGTGTTACAATTTTCTAAGGCCCATTTTTTTATATGTTCTATGGAATTTTCAAAAGAAATCATATCTTCTTTAAACTCTTTGCTGTCAAAGGATGTGTAGAGCTCATTTAAACTCCATTTCATATCCATGTTAATTCCTCCTAGTGTACTTTATTTACAAAATTTTATATATTAAATATATTAAATATATTAAATATATTATACTACATTATGTAAAATAAAATACTACTTTTAGTAGCTTTGTTTTATAATAACATGGTCATTTTATAAGGGTAGAGCTTTACAATATATTTTTTAGACATAAAAAAAGTAGGAGGATTCTCCTACTTTCTTTTAGAAAATATACTTTTTATAATAGTTAGAATATCTACTATATATACTAAATATCTTTGAAAAGATTCTGTTGACTCAAGGGCACTAGCAGTTGTCTTAACTACTACTTCAGTAACATCTTTTACGTTGTCGGTTATATCAAACCAATTTTTAAATGTTTTTGGTAATATACACAATATCTCATCAATGTCTTCTTCATTCTTTTTAATAATTCTATTTACACTAGAAATTGTTTTAATAAGTTTTAACAATCCGATTATGAGTATAATTAGTATTGTTATACCAAGAATAATCAAAATACCTTGTCCTAATTTTAATATATCCACAAGCATTAATAGCACCACAATTCTTTAATAATTTTGATTATTTTTTGTCTTTTTTTTCGATTGTTTCAGCTTGTTCCACAATTGGAGATAAATCTTCATCTTTAGCATTATTCACTATTTTTGAAGTCTTTTTTTCATTTAAATATTCAGAAATTTTCGATTTAGCGTCTGTTATACCATCTTTTGCATTAGTGACTTTATTGTCAATGGATTCCTTAAGAGTTGCAGTTTTTTCTATAATATTGTTTGTAATATCTTTTGATGAATCAACAATATCTTTTCTAGTTTCTTTACCAGATTTCGGTGAAAAAAGTAATCCTCCAAGTAAACCACCAAGACTTCCAGCTGCAGTACCAAATACTATTTTTTTTGCAGTTTGAATTTTTGACTTTCTCTGTATCTCTTTTTTTCTTTTTTTAAACCAACTTGTCAATATCATAATTTTTCCCTCCTTAGAAACCTTATGTATATTATATACATTATGCGGTTTTTTGTCAATACTTAAAGAAAAATGTAGAAAAAACCATAATTAGAGGTATGAATTACCATAAACAAAAATCAGTTAAAAATAATCAATAACTTTATAATACCTTAATAATACATAAATTACAATAAAAACATAGCAAAGCCCAATGATTAACAGTAAAACAAAATTAATTATAAAACTTACAATTAGGTAACATTTGTTACCGACTTTTAGGCTGTACTATATTACAATAAAGGTAGTTCAACAGCACATAACTTATGCTGATGTTAATTATTAAAAACAATAAAATTTTAATATATGGAAGATAATTATAATAATTGTTGTCTATCCAAAAATACAAGGAGGAATATAAAATGGGTATGTTTTGTTATCAATGTCAAGAAACTTCAAAGGGTACTGGATGCACGCTACGTGGTGTCTGTGGTAAAACAGATGACGTTGCCAATATGCAGGATTTATTAATCTATCTTTTAAAAGGAATATCAATTTATAGTACTAGAGCAAGGGAACTTAAGGTAGAAAATGAAGAAATAAATAAATTTGTAGTAAATGGATTATTTATGACCATAACTAATGCTAATTTTGATAAATCTAGATTTATAGAAACAATAACAAAAGCGCTAGAATTACGTGATGTAATTAAAGCAGAACTCGTAAATGCCGGTGGAGTAATAGATGGTAAAATACCTGATTGTGCAACCTGGACAGGTACTCCTGAGGAATTTGAAAGTAAATCTAAGAATGTAGGAGTTCTTAAAACAGAAAATGAAGATGTAAGATCTTTAAGAGAACTATTAACTTATGGTATTAAGGGAATGGCAGCTTATGCTGACCATGCGTTTAACTTAGGATATGAAAATCATGACCTTTCCGCATTTATGCAAAAGGGACTAAAGCAAACTACCAATGATAGTTTGTCTGTTGATGAATTAGTAGCATTAGTACTTGAGTGTGGTAAATATGGAGTAGATGCTATGGCACTATTAGATGAAGCTAATACTACCACTTACGGAAATCCAGAAATTACAAAAGTAAATATAGGAACTCGAAATAACCCAGGAATATTAATCAGCGGGCATGATTTAAAGGATATGGAAGAATTATTAAAACAGACTGAAGGCACAGGAGTAGATGTATATACTCATAGTGAAATGTTACCAGCAAACTATTATCCTGCATTCAAAAAATATGATCACCTTGTAGGTAATTATGGAAATGCATGGTGGAAGCAAAATTCAGAGTTTGAAAGTTTTAATGGACCAATACTCATGACAACAAACTGTATTACTCCTCCAAAAGATTCTTATAAAGAGAGAGTTTATACTACTGGCGCAACTGGGTTTGATGGCCTAAGGCACATTGAGAGTAAATTCGATGGAAGTGCAAAAGATTTCTCAGTAATAATTGCGCATGCGAAGAAATGTAGTGCACCAACTGAAATTGAAAGAGGAGAAATAGTTGGCGGTTTTGCTCATAATCAAGTAATAGCACTTGCTGATAAAGTTGTAGAAGCTGTTAAAACAGGAGCGATCAAAAGATTCTTTGTAATGGCTGGTTGTGATGGTCGCACTAAAGGCCGGGAATATTATACTGATTTTGCAAAAGAGTTACCAACGGATGCAGTTATTCTAACTGCAGGTTGTGCAAAATATAGATATAATAAATTAGAACTCGGAGATATTGGTGGAATACCTAGAGTGCTAGATGCAGGACAATGTAATGATTCATATTCACTAGTTGTTATTGCAATGAAGCTACAAGAAGTATTTGGTCTCTCTGATATCAATGAATTACCAATAACATATAATATTGCATGGTATGAACAAAAAGCAGTAATAGTGTTATTAGCATTACTTCACTTAGGTGTGAAAAATATCCATTTAGGACCAACATTACCAGCATTTTTATCCCCAAATGTTGTTAATGTATTAGTAGAGAACTTTGGAATAGCTGGAATTTCAAACGTAGAAGACGATATAAAAAAGTTTATGGCATAGAAGTTTAAGCAAGCTCAGTAAGATATGAACCACACCTATTAATATTGATATTTAATAAAATAGCCCCCTATTGTAGAAGTGAAAAAACTACAATAGGGGAGCTTGTATTTAAACAACTTTATTACAAAATATTTTTACATGAAATTTAGATTTAAGGGTAAAATAATTATATAGTATTTTACAATATTCTAATAATAATGTTATAATATACTTAAGAAATCTAAAGATTAAATTTTTTAGTCAACAAAATATTACAAATTAAGTGCTAATTTTTAAATTTCTAAGAACATTTAAAAAAACTCTTGAATAATTTCAGAATGTATTTTAAACTATAGAAGAGGTAATGTTAACATGAGTATTAATTATAAGGTATTAAAATCTCTTAGTAGTAATGTCGTTGTTTCTGAAAAAGAAAATAATGTTTATGTTCTTTTTGGTAAAGGTATAGGTTTTGGCAAAAAGCCAGGTGAACTTATTTCTAAAGGAAGTAACATAGAGCAGAAGTTTATTAAGATTGACGATAGTGAAAAAGCTAATTATGTTGAAATTCTTAAAAATGTAGAAGGGCAAATATTAGCAGTAACAGAAGAAATTATTTGTCTTGCTGAAGACATTTTAGGTGAAAAGTTAGCATCTCGTATACATGTTGGTCTAGGTGACCATATTAGTTTTGCAATGAAAAGAATGGAACTTGGGATTGATATAGTTAATCCGTTTTTAAATGAAATACATACTTTATATCCAGATGAATACAAAATAGCAGAAAAAGGAACAAAACTTATCAAAGAGAAATTAAATGTGGCGTTTCCGGAAAGTGAAATCGGTTTTATAACTCTTCATATACATTCTGCTAGAGTTAATGAGGAAGTATCCCAAAGTCTTAAATATACTAGAATTGTTAAAGAAGTAATTGAATATATTGAGGAGATACTTGGAATTAAGGCTAAGCAAAAATCTATGGAATATGCAAGGCTTGTATCTCATTTAAGATATGCTTTAGATAGAATAGAAAATAACAAGGTTTTAAAAAATATAATGTTAGAATCCGTTAAAACTGAAATGAGTAAAGAGTTTTCAATTTCTGAGAAGGTATGTGAATTTATTTCAGAAAAACTCTCAAAAAAAGTTTGTGAAGATGAAGTTGGATATATTACTATGCATATCCATAGATTAAAGCAATCAAATTAAAAAAGTTTACATTGTTAGGTGTGTTACTGATTAGATCAGGCATGAACCAAATAAAATGCTAATAAGGCATCTTATTAGTTTATGCCTTTTGTTTAAGTAAATGCATTTTAGATGCAGAACAAAACACAAACTAATATTTATATAATAAATTAAAATTTAAAGTGAAATTTCTTAATAAGAAATTTTATGTAAATATCAAAAAAAATTTGGTATTTATCTTAGAGAAAGGCGAGGATGATAGAAATGTTTAAGTTTTTAAAGAAAAACAAAGAAGAAAAGGGTATGATTTTAAAATCTCCAGTTGTGGGAAGATGTTTTGATATATCAGAAATACCGGATGAAGTTTTTTCATCTAAAATGCTGGGAAATGGGATAGGTTTTGAATCCACAGAAGGAATACTGTATGCACCAGTTGATGGTGAAATTCTTCAAGTGTTCCCTACAAAACATGCTTTGATTTTAAAAAGCGCTGAGGGGATAGAAATATTACTTCACATAGGTATAGATACAGTAGAGATGAAGGGTGAGGGTTTCGAATCTTTTGTTGAGAAAGGAAAGAAGGTTAAGGCTGGAGATAAATTATTAACTTTTGATAATGATTTAATAAAAGCTAAAGCTAAAACTAATTTGAGTGTATTAGTTCTTACTGAAAATGAAATAATGGAATCTGTAGAATTTAATTTTGGAACTGTAGATAAAAACAATGAAGTAATAATAATAAAATTAAAGAAATAGGAGTGTATATATTATGATGGAGAAAAAAGCGATAGTTAAAAATGAAACTGGAATACATGCAAGACCAGCATTAACAGTAGTTAAAGAGGCTTCTAAATTCAAATCTGAAGTACTTATAGTAAAAGATGGTAATGAGTATAATGCAAAAAGCATAGTAGCTATAATGTGTATGGCAGCTGTTAAAAATGAAGAATTAATAATAAAAACCAGTGGTGTGGATGAAGAAGCCGCTGCAGTAGCTATGGTAAAAATTATAGAAGAAGGACTTTTAAAATAGGAGGAATAAATATGTTAAAAGCAATAGGTGCATCATTTGGAATAGCTATAGGTAAAGCATTAGTTATTAGAGAAGAAGTTTTAGAAATAAAAGAAAGCAAGGTTTTGGATTCGTCAATTGAGTTAGAAAGGTTTAATAACGCATTGCAAGAAGCAATTATTCAACTTGGAGCAATAATTGAAGATGTAAAACAAAAGCTTGGAAGTGAGAAGGCAGAAATATTTGAAGCACATTTATGTATGCTTGAGGATCCAGAATTTATAGGATCCATTCAAAAGAAAATTAACGATGATAAATTTAATGCTGAATATTCTCTACAAACAGTATCAGAGGAAACAGCAGCTATTTTTGAACAAATGGAAAATGAATATATGACTGAGAGAGCAGTGGATATTAGAGATGTAAGCAAAAGGGTGCTAAATATATTAATGGGAATAAAAGTAGCTTCAATTGCTGAAATTAAAGAGGAATGTATTATAGTTGCAAAGGATCTCACTCCATCGGATACAGCGCAGATTGACAAAGATAAAGTTTTGGCTTTTGTAACTGAAATAGGAGGAAAAACCGCTCATTCCTCAATTATTGCACGTTCACTCGAATTGCCTGCAGTTGTAGGGGCTGGTAAAGATATACATGAAATTAAAGATGGAGATTTAATTATAGTCGATGGAGAAGCAGGTATAGTTATCATAAATCCAGATGATAAAACTTTAAAAGATTATAAGAAACTCCAAAAGGAATTCATTGAATCTAAACATCAGTTACTCAAATATGCAACTATGAAATCTACTACAAAAGATGGAAAGTCAGTAGAAATCGCTGCAAATATAGGCTCATCAGAAGACTTAGAATCAGTACTTAAAAATGGAGCTGAAGCAATAGGATTATTTAGAACAGAGTTTTTATATATGTCAAAAGACGCACTTCCAACAGAGGAAGAACAATTTACAGAATACAAGTCAGTTCTTGAAAAGATGAATGGAAAACCTGTTATTATAAGAACCTTAGATATTGGTGGAGATAAGAAATTAAATTACTTGCCAATGGATGAGGAAATGAATCCATTCTTAGGTTATAGAGCTATAAGACTTTGCCTTGATAGAACAGATGTATTTAAAACTCAATTAAGAGCTTTAGTGCGTGCTTCTGCGTTTGGAAAGCTTAAGATTATGTTCCCTATGATATGTAATCTTCAGGAATTAAGAATGGCGAAAAAATTACTTGAAAAGTGTACAAATGAGATTAAGTCTGAAGGCATAGTATTTGATGAGAATCTTGAAGTTGGTATTATGATAGAAATACCATCCGCTGCAATAATGTCAGATCTATTCGCAAAAGAAGTAGACTTCTTCAGCATTGGTACTAATGACTTAATCCAGTATACGTTAGCAGTAGATAGAATGAATGAGAAAATATCATATTTGTATGACTTTTATCATCCAGCAGTTTTAAGGCTTATTAAAACTGTAATAGATAATGGACATGCGGCAGGAATAACAGTTAACATGTGTGGCGAAATGGCAGGAGACACAAATCTTATACCTGTACTACTTGGATTTGGATTAGATGAATTCAGTATGAGTGCTTCTTCAATATTAAGAGCACGTAAAACTATTACAAATGCTAACTTCGACGAATGTCAAAAATTATCTAAGCCAGTATTATCATTTGGTGATTCAGATGAAATAAAGAAATATTTAAAAGCTAACACTAAGGCGTAGGTCTAAGTTGAAATATAAGTAATATAATAAAAGAAATATTCTCATCAAAGCAGTCTCTTTATTAAAGCAATCTATTCTTACATTAAGGATAGATTGCTTTTTTGTATTAAAATTTTGTATAATGTATTTAAAATAATATTTATTAATCATGTGAGATAAAATAATGATTTAAAGGTTATGAGGGGATAATACGTCAAATGCCTTATATAAAGGATGAGAGTAGATGATTAAATTAAATGAAAAGCTTATATTTCATATAGATGTTAATTCGGCATTTCTCTCATGGAGTGCTACGGATAAACTTAGGTTAGGCTCGAATATAGACTTAAGGGAGATAACATCTGTAATAGGGGGGGATGAAGAGTCCCGTAGAGGAGTAGTTTTAGCAGGCTCCCTAAAAGCTAAAAAAATTGGAATAGTAACAGGTGAAAGTTTATTTACAGCAAGAAAAAAATGTAGGGACTTAGTAGTTGTAAAGCCCGATTTTGAATTATACAAGAGATGTAGTAAAGATATGAGAAAAATTTTTGAAGATTATACAACAATTGTTGAGAAGTTCTCAATAGATGAGTGTTTTCTGGATGTAACAAGATATAATACATCAATGGAATCGGCATTAAGAATAGCATGGGATATAAGTAGTAGAATAAAGAAGGAACTAGGGTTTACAGTAAATATAGGTATGTCAAATGTTAAGCTTTTAGCTAAAATGGCATCTGATTTTGAGAAGCCTGATAAGGTGCATACACTTTTTAAAAATGAAATAGAAAAAAAATTGTGGCCCCTTCCAGTTGGGGAGCTTTTTATGGTTGGGAAGAGAACGGTTCCAAGGCTAAATAATTTAAATATATTTACTATAGGAGATTTAGCAAAGTATGATGTTGAATTTTTGGAATACCACTTTAAAAGTAGTGGGCTTGTGATGTGGAAGTATGCTAATGGTATAGATAATAGAGATGTAAAATCAAATAATCATGAGTTAAAAGGAATAAGCAATTCGACTACTCTATCAGATGATATTAGAAATAAAAGTGAAGCGTACAGTGTATTATTAGCATTGGTGGAGAATACAACTACGAGGCTTAGGGATATAAAAAAGTGCTGTTACTCTATTTCGGTAACTATAAGAAATCAGGAATTCGTTGATTACTCCCGTAGTACAACTTTAAAAACTTCCACAGATTTAACGCAAGAAATATTGAAAATAGTAAAAAAACTTTTTGATGAATTATGGAAGGGAGAACCTATAAGATTATTGGGAGTTTCTCTTAATAATTTATGTGAGGATAATTTTAAACAAATATCCATTTTTGATATTGATAATTCTTCCGCTGAAAAGAAAAGAGCTATAGATAAAACTATAGATAGTTTGCGACGCAAGTATGGAGAGAATTCAGTTTTAAAATCATCATTATTAAAAAAGTAACTAGGTAATATATTTATAGAAAATAAAGCTTATTGTAAGCCGTTGTTCTAAACTATAAAAAGTTAATATAAAATAGGTAAGAAGTATTATTTAATAAAGCGTTACCGAAAGTGATAATAAATGGAGGTATATGTAAATATGGATAATAGAGCTCTAATACCTTTATACTTTAATGGAGATATGATTAATAATTTATATACAATTGTAATTGAGGAATTTGCCGAAATCAAAAGTGAAAGCACTAGAAAGCTCTTGACGATTAGTACTAATACACCGTTATATGAAGCTACTTGTGGTAAAATAATGCAAGGGGATTTAAATGTTCAACTTCTCAATGAGTTCACGACGCAGAAAATTGAAGAAAGAGTTTCAATTGTAATAACAATTTTGTCAAGATTAAAAACCATGCTAAACCAACAAAGTATGTTAAAAGTAATAAATAATGAAAATGACGTAGCAAATATAAAGGAATTTGATTTTGTTCAATTCACTGGTGAATTGTATAAAAATCCAGGTCTAGAATATATAGAAGATATAATTAGGGTTATGGAAATGCAATTGGCTTTTTCACCTGATCCTTTAGAAAATGGTGATGAAAGTAAGGATAATATAGTTAAAAGGCAAGTTTTAAAAGTCCTGAAAGATGATATGGAAGGTTGCAAAGTGCAAAAGTGTATAAAATATATTAGCAGTGATATAGGAAATAGCAATACAAAAATTGTTGTACCCTTGGTAATAAAACATATGGCGGATAATTTAGATTATATTGATGGTGCTCGGATTACCATTCTTGGAAAAGTGGTAAAAGTTCCAAAGAAGAATGAAAGTAATAACTATAGTTTGCTTAGTGGAACATACTTTGATTATTTGAATGAGGCGTATTTTAAAGAATTTAAAAATAGATTTCTTAAAGATACAGATTTAATAACGGATTATGATTCAAAAAAAATAGAAATAAATGGACCTATAATTGAAATCATACCTATAGCAATGTATATTTAAAGTGAGAGTTTGTAGCAAAAAAATAAACAATGATGGAATTAAATAAATATAATACGATATTTGGAGGTCTTATGTTTATACCAAATGATGTGAAAATAATTATGGATTGTTTGAGAAACAATGGATATGAATCTTATATAGTGGGTGGATGTGTACGTGATTTTATGATTGGCATATCCAGTCCTAAAGATTATGATGTAACCACAAATGCAATGCCTGAGGAAATCATTAGAATTTTCAATAAAACGATTCCTACAGGTGTAGATCACGGAACTGTAACTGTTATGATAAACAAAGAGGGATATGAAGTTACAACTTATAGAATAGATGGTGAATATTTGGATAATAGGAGACCTGAGGATGTCACTTTTGTTTCAACTTTACAAGAGGATTTAGCAAGACGTGATTTTACAATAAATGCTTTAGCTTTTAACGAGGAAGAAGGTCTTGTAGATTATTTTGGTGGCAATGCCGATTTAGATAATAAAATAATTAGAGCTGTAGGGGAGCCCAATAAAAGATTTAAGGAAGATGCTCTAAGAATGCTCAGAGCTATTCGATTTTCTGCTAGGTTGGATTTTGAAATAGAAGAAAAGACTTTAGAGGCTATAAAAGAAAATAGTCATCTTATATTAAATGTAAGCAATGAGAGAATAAGAGATGAATTATGTAAAATGATGGTATCTGATAATACTACAAAAGCTTTAAGGTTACTTAAAGAGAGTAAACTATTAGATTTTATATTACCAGAATTTAAAGCAACAGTAGGGTTTAATCAACAAAATCCTCACCATAATAAAGATATATTTAATCATACTTTAGCTGTTGTAGAAAAATGCAAACCAGAGCTTAATTTGAGAATAGCAGGATTATTACATGATATAGCTAAGCCAACTTGCTTTACTATTGACGCTGAAGGTATAGGACATTTTCATGGCCATGATAAAAAAGGAGTAATATTATCTGAGAAAATATTAAGGCGTCTTAGATTTGATAATAAAAGCATAAGTGAAATTAGCATTTTAATTAAAGAACATATGAATGTACTTACAAAACCAACAGATGCTTCTGTAAAACGTCTTATTAATAGAGTTGGTAAGGACTTAGTATTTGACCTCTTCGCCTTGCAAAGGGCAGATGCCTTAGGTTCGTGTTTTCCAGAAAAACGAATAGATGAAATTAATAGAGTAGAAGAAAAAACAATCGCTATTTTAGGATCTAAAATCCCTTTATCTACAAAAGAACTTGCTGTAAACGGTAGAGACTTAATAAAAGAATTTTCTCTTAAACCAGGTGAGGAAATAGGTGATATGCTTAAATTTCTTTTAGATAAAGTTTTAGAAAATCCAGAATTAAATAGTAAAGAAAAACTTTTATCTATTGTTTACGATGAATATTTGAAATAAAAAACAAACTTGAAGACTTCAGAAAGGAGATTTAGACTCCAACTGAAGCCTTCTTTAGTTAGTTACTATTTAAAAACCATTCTTCTATTTATTAGAATAACAGTTCTTTAATTTCCTTATTTTTAATTTTTTAAATCTTTAAGATACATATTAGTATATACATAGTGTATGAAATTTCTCCGGAAGTGACTGGATGTATTTTGTCAAGTGGAAATGCTGCAAAGTGTCATAGAAAAGTGCTGCACCCTCTAAGTAGTAATGTTCATTTTTGAACTGCTTCACTGATGTCTTTATTAGGCATGGAAGAATATCAATTTGGTT